>Ga0123341_1001064_pt1 | contig 19607 bp, 10 predicted proteins | sample Turbeapinknodule_FD_89959 | JGI IMG/M metagenome (GOLD analysis project Ga0123341, IMG submission 89959) | Root nodule microbial communities of legume samples collected from Mexico - Turtle bean Mexico pink nodule | ecosystem: Host-associated > Plants > Roots > Nodule | place: Mexico: Nepantla...
GTGTTGGAGATCCCACATCGACTAGAGATTAGAGCCTTTCATTGTATATAAGTGGGTGCAAACCTCAACCCTATGAGCCGGTTTTATGGGGTTGAGTTAGGCTTAAAGTCCACTTCGTAATACGACGAGCAAAAGAAGCTCAGACTGAATAAGAATGACTATGGAAAGAAGACCATGCTGATCAAGAGCGAGAAAGGGAAGACGCTCGCATCGAGCATACATGGCTACGAGAAGAAGAGCAGACATCGCACCATTTAGTGGAGGAAGCCATGCAAACCCATGAGGAGTTACAAAAGGCCAATGAAGAACTACAACAGTTTGTGCGCAGTCAGATGTCTACCGAAGATGGTGGAGTAAATCCTTGCCTAGTACACGCTCAAGCGTATCTACAACTCTTATCTAGGGTGATCATGGAAGAACATGTACCTCCTCACTAAATGATACCCAAGATCACACCATTTTCAGAATCAGAAGATATAAAGAGCCCTTTAAAATCTTTCCGAGCGAAAATGCTAACATCAGGTGGATCAAATGTTGTACGATGAAAAATGTTCGTTGAGAAATTCATGGCACTGCATTCCAATGGTTCAAATTGACTTTCAACTTGGCTATATTAATAAAAGTGTTGACTATGTTCACCTTGACTTCCAGCTTGGCTCGATTAATAAAATCACTAACTATGTTCAACTTGACTTCAAGCTTGACTTAGTTGATAAAATCACAGACTATGTCCAGCTCGACTTCCAGCTTGGCTAGATTGATAAAATTACTGACTATGTTCAACTTGACTTCCAACTCGATTGGATTGATAAAACTGCTAACTATGTTCAACCTTGACCCTGACTAGCTGAGAATATTAAAAAGTTGACCTTATCAGAAAATATCTACAAAAATTTACCTTATTAGGCGATATATACAAAAGCTGACTTTTTCAGGTGACATCTACAAAAACTAATCTTATTAGGCGATATCTGTTGGAGATCTCATAGACTACCCATAAGCTTTAAATAGAAGCTTTGATGCCTAATAAAGTTGTCTTAGTAGCTAAGGTAGATTAGACTAAGAGGTTTTGGTGTCTTGTTCTATCTCTATATCTCAAACCTATGATGGTGAGCCAAAACACAAAGCCTTTTGAAAGAATTAAAATTGTTTTAAACTCTTACAGATTTTTTTAATCTGTTAAAAGTTTTTTTCAACCTGTTTAAAGTCAAGTTTTACACTTTCTACAACTTTTTAATTGGTTATTTGAAGAAACAGTTAATTTAAATTCTTTCTGATATAAAGATGTTTTGTTTCCAAAATTCTATTTTGTTTCCACATTTATTTTTCAACTTCTCAAAAATCTATTTTGATTCCACTTAGTGTATTTTAAAAAATCAATCTGTTATTTTAACTCTTAACCAGTTGTTTTATTAACAGATTTAAAATTGTTTTATCAAATCAGTTCAGTTTTGAAATCTATAAAAGGGAAGCAGGTTCTCTAAACATATCATCACCCGAATACACACATTCTTACTATTTACAAAAGCTTAATTTGAGTTTTGAAAGGTTTTTATGAAACTTTGTGAAGTTCTTTGTGTTGTCATTTTCACCATTGGCTTGTGATTAAGAGTTTCATCAAGGTGCTATAGTTTGGAGGTCTAGGTTGTGTCTCCTAAGTTTGCAAATAAGGTGTATTCGTTCCTTACTTCTTTTATCTAGTAATTGTGTGTTAGTGTGCTTCTAAGATAGGGTTTGTTGAAGCATAAGCTTGGCTGGAATAGTGTTTTCAAGTGTGTGCTTGTAGTTCTTATAGGGTTCAAGAGTTGGTATTGAGCAATCTTGTGTAAAAGAATCCTTTGATATAGTGAAATCCATCTTAGTGTGAGATGAGACTAGATGTAGCTCAGTTTTGAGTGAACCGGTATAAGTCTTTGTGTGTTTTTCTACTGTCATATTCATTGCTTTGAAATTTTGAAAAAAAATTGTAAAACTGGTATAAAAGGGAATTTGTTGTTTCAAAGATCAATTAGTTGTTTTGTTGCAGTGTTTGTCTTTTCAGTTTTGTTAGTACAATTTAAAAAAAAAGCTATTAGTTGCACTTAAAGAACCAAGTAATTGCAAGTAACTATTAGCCACCTCCTGCAACTGTCCTGGATACACATCCAAGATATTCATCACGTCCACGACGACCTCCCACATACCTGAATGATTTTCACACTGAGCTACCTATCACAGGCACTGTATGTACTAAATATCCTCTATCTAATTTCATTTCATATCATTCTTTATAACCCAGTTTTAAACATACTGTTTCATCTATTTCATCTCACATGGAACCACAAAATTACTATGAGGCTTCCAAACATAGTTGCTGGCAACAAGCTATGCAGGATGAGCTAAGTGATTTAGCCACCAACAACACATAGACTATCACCTCCCTGCCCCTGGTAAAACTGCCATTGGATGTTGCTGGATTTACAAGATTAAATACAAGTCTGATGGGACCATAGATAGATACAAGGCTCGTCTAGTAGCCAAAAGCTATACCCAATTAGAAGGCCTTGATTTTTTAGACAACTGTGCCCCATTTGCAAAGTTATCCACCCTTCGGTTACTGCTGGCTCTTGCTGTCGCTAACAACTGGCATCACACCCAACTAGATGTCAACAACGCTTTCCTACATGGTGACTTAACTGAAGAAGTCTACATGAAGCCACTCCTTGGCCTTCCTCTTCCTCACTCCAATAGTATATGCAAACTTCATATATCTCTCTACGATCTTCGCCAAGGTGGAAGACAATGGTATGCAAAACTCTCCTCCTTCTTAATTTCTAACAACTATACTATTTCTACTGTAGATCATTCTTTAGTTTTAAAACGTATTGGCTCTAATACAACTGTTTTACTTGTTTATGTGGACGATATTGTGCTGACTGCCAATGACAAAGCTGAGATTACCTATATCACTCACGTGTTGGATCAACATTTTAAGATCAAGAACTTAGGAAACCTTACCTATTTCTTAGGTCTTGAGGTAGCCCACAACAGCTCCCGTATACACCTCAGCCAAAGGAAATATACCATTGATCTTCTTTATGAAACGAGCATGCAGGATTGTGCCCCCATGCCCACTCCCATGAAACATTCCTCTCGGCTTTCCACTACTGATGGCACTCCTCTCAATGATGAAGAAGCTTCTGCCTTCCGCCGGATAGGGCGGTTGATATACCTCACCAACACTAGACCCGACATTTCTTGCAGTGTTCATAATCTCAACCAATTCGTCTCTGCACCAACCAACAACCATCACCAAGTTGCTCTTTGCATTTTAAGATACCTTAAAGGTAATCTTGGATTTGGTATTTTCTTATACAACAATAGTTCAATATATTTAAAAGCCTATAGTGATTCAGATTTGGCAACTTTTCCTGACTCACGAAAATCTATAACTGGTTTCTCTATTTTTTCAGGTGAATCTCTCATCTCATGGAAATCCAAAAAGCAACAAACAATCTCCAAAAGCTCATATGGGGTAGAATATAGAGCCCTTGTTGCCACTACTTGTGAACTCCAATGACTGACCTTTCTCCTTTAGGATCTACATGTACCTTTTATCACCCCTGCAACTCTGTATTGTGACAATCAATCTGCCATACAAATTTCCTCCACTCAAGTTTTCTACGAGAGAGCCAAGCATATTGAAATTGACTGTCACATTGTTCGGGAAAAGCTCAATGTTGGTCTTCTCAAAATACTCTTGATTTCTTCTGCCATGAAAATCGTTGACATCCTCACTAAACCTCTCTATCCTTCTGCTTTCAAAGCTCTTGTATCCAAGTTGGGAATGAAGAATATATATTCCCAGCTTGAGGGAGGTGTTAATATGATTTTTATATGTCAAGTATTTTACTTTCTATTTTGTATTTTATTAGGTTTTTCTTTTTGTACCCATTGGTTAGGGCCCAAACAAAGTGAGGCCCAATTCTCTTCTCTGAACATTACTGTTATACTTTTTCCCTCTTGTAAATAGATGATTAATTGAATGATAATACACGAGTTTTGTCTTTCTGTATATTTGTGTTCTTCTGGATTGTGTATCTTTACCGCTTCGATTCCCATCCTTGTTGATAGTTTTGCCTTCGTCCTTCACTGCGACTGCATCAATTTTGATCACTCTCTTAAAAGTGGATATCGTATTAACTCGAAATTATTTTTATGGTGTTGTTATTGAGGTTTTTATTTATTGACTTTTCGATCAATTTTAATTGAAAAATACTTTCAACTCATTGGTAAAAAAAGTCCTAATTAAATTTGGTCCAACATTCTTTAATAATATTGTATTAATGATAATATATAAAAAAAAATTATGACAAATATCAAACTAGAGGAGAAAAATTCTAACTAACATGGATCAAGATATAATCGTAATCTACATTATCCATCCATAAAATAAATTATCTTAGAATATTTTTTCGAATCCAACTATCTAACTATAATCAACTCCTGAGCGATGTGAGACTATATTGAGCGTACTAGACCCCCCATTCGAAGTTCACATATGAGGTATTGTCTGCTTTGGAACTAAGAGCTCCGTCACAGTTTTGTCCTTAAAAAATACCTCAATGGATTAAGGGAGGAAGGTGTATATAAATTGCCTTTTGCCTCGACTCTTGAGCGATGTGAGATTATATTGGAGATATCGGAACACTAACTATACTTAACAATTAAACTATGTTCTTTCTAACCATTTTAATTTTAAAATGAAACGTAAAACCTTATTTTCAAATTTCTGCAATATAGAATTTAAAAGCTTATAAATTTTTCGAACTATATACAACATATATTCCTGATTATGCTCTCTATTAGTTGTTTTACCTGAAGATAGGAAACCAATAATCCTAATGGAATGTATAAAATGAACTCTTCTAAATTAAAATAAACATACATATATTGTATTATGATAATATAAATAACCATTTGAATAATGCAAAGTCATAATACAAGGCATAAAAGATTTACCAATATAGCATTTAACATAGTAAGTGTGTGAAAGAATTCATTGCAAAATAATCATAATGTTGAGGAGTGAATATATTTCACTGATATAGAACTAATATATTTCACTGATAAACAAAGCATATCCTAGCTTGATTTAATCCTTTATTTACAAATATCTCCCAGTACAGAGGAGCCTAGCAAAGAAACATAGATGTCATACATAAATTATTGTTGAATACTTGAATCCTTATTAAATAATAATAAAATTCTCATTGGCGGGTAAACACGAAATTCAAATTGATGATAGAATTGTGTGATTCACAAGAAATAAAAGTAGTATATATCGCTGATAATTATGGTAAAAGTTGTCAAGCTGGTAGTACACATAGATAGGAGACTTTTTTTTTCTTTTTTTTTATCAGCACATAGATAGGAGACTTCATATGTTTGTCCACCTATTCACAAGAGCAATGTATTAAAAAACAAACAAATGAAGCAACCATCAAAATTTGAAACCCACATCAATTATGGGAGCAAAGTTAATATAAAAATAATGGTTAAACATCAATAAGTGAAATCAACACCAAGAAAACTTACATGTAGCTCCCTATTGCATGACTTTTCTCTTGGAGTCTGAATGTATGACACCTTGTCTATCACATTTGGCGGAATGCACTACGAGTCATACTTATCAATAATTTCAACAACCTGATAGATTTAATCAAAATCGTACTTATAAATTATAAATAAGTCCAAAATAAACAGGGGCACACACAATTGTTGATAAATCAAAGCATATTGTCTAAGTTAAAGAATTCCAAAGAACTTAAGTCACCTAGTTTTGTGCAATTAGAAACAACAAAGAACACAAACACAATGGTTTATTGAATCAAAACAAGCCGTCTAACTTATAAAAAAAATTATCCTCAACTAGCTCAACAACAAAAACCCATGTCAAAACCATTTCCTTACAAATACCATCAAACAAACGATGGTGGAGGAGGCGGCGATGGAGAATAGTGGCGACGTTAGGTTTTGTTTCATGTGCACAAGAGTGAGAAGACGCGTGAAGGCGAGAGTGTAATGCGTGAACGCGTTATAGTTTGTGTTTAGTGAGGGTGAGGGTGATGAAGCTAGCGCGAGAGAGAAGGCGAGAGTGAAGAGAGGTAGGGTTTCGTGAGTTGTAGTGAAGAGAGGTTTCGTGAGTGTTTTGCAGAAAGAGAGGGAGAAGAGTGGTAGGGTTTTGTGAGAGAAGGGGCGATTGTTTAGTAGAGGGAGGGAAGAGAGGTTTCGTGTGAGTGTTTATGAAAAGTGTGAAGAGCTAAGAATTTATTCAGTTTCCAAGAGTTAAAGCAAGTTTTAAAAAAAATTGGGAATAATGAGAAATGGTGTATGGAGGGAAGAAAAAAGCGGGTTTTTTATTATGAAGAATAATTGTGGTAGTTCAAAATGACACATTCTGAAGGATAATTGTGACAATTACTAAGACATCGTATTATACAGAAACTTGTGACGGTTATTAATAACCGCCACTTTATACACTATGTTTTATAGTGAATTTCTCTATTGATTATTTGTAATACCTATTTATATTATACACAAAAACAGAGACATTCCCAATTAATTTTTTATAATGTTGGCACTTTTATGTATTTTATTTTACTTTATTAAAAACTGCCAAAAAAATAATGGACTATCAATTTTTACGTGCATAGCTTAGGTAGACCAACTCAGTCACCCTCGATTTTGGCAGGTCAAAAGCGGGTCGAGCAAAAACTGGGTCGGGCTGACCCATTTTGCAACCGTATATACTACCTTATAATTTTTACTTTGGACAAGGATGACACCAATTTCATCCACTTGACACTTAAATTTATTTTCATTTTATTATAATGTAATATTTTATTTAAAAAATGATTATAGAGTGAATTTTTTTATTATTAGAATGTGTTACAAATTTTATTTTTTTCCCTCGAAATTGTTAAAAAAAATGTAAGAATTTGATGTATAATTCTTTTTTTCTATGCATTAGACAAGAACTGTTTGCACAATGAATTTTATGGTTGGGGGAACTTCATTGTCAGTGAGAAAAAGAGGACATTATTATGAAATTTAATCAATCAAACTTTTTAAGACTAGTACCTTTCTAAAATTAATTAGTACCACTCCACACACTCCTTGGCTAAATTTTTCAAATCATCATGTGTGTAAGGTGCAACTTTCTTCAATTAGTTTTGACTTTCTTTTTACTTATGCACATTCTATGTAGTAGGGCAAGGAAAAATGTTTTACAAGTTGGCACTTTCTTTAAGATAATGTTTCATACATAAAAAAATATTAAACATTTAATAAATTTAAAATTGAAAAACTATTTTAATAGAATAAAGCCATCAGGACAACATAATAGTAAAGTGTATGGTGATTTTGAAAATAGTTTATATAACCTTTTTTGAAAATAAAAGTAACTCAAATATTATATTTCCAGTTCTATATTATATATTTATATCTGAGGATTGCAACAACATGCTTATTTAATCTCATTAAATTATGCATCACTTTCACTCTTTTTTTATTGTAAAAAATTATAAATGTAAAGTTAACGTCATCAAATCAAGAAGTAAAATCTACTTGATTGCATGTTGGAAATAAGAAAGTGTTTCTAGTTACTAATAAAACAATAAACAACTATGTTATCATATTGGTGAATGGATTTGATTTTGACTATCCAATTATAATATTAATATAGTATGCGTAACTTAAATATTTTTTTTATGAAAATACATATTTTTTTTTAAAAATAATTTATATCCAATATAACTACAAACTTAAGAATAATATGTATGTATATGAGTATTTGCCGTTTTAGAAAATATATAAAACATTTTTTTTCAAGTAAAATCTTTTGGTAGTTGTTAATTTAACCTAAATCATTAAATAGATCCAACTACTTAAACCTCATTTAATGAGGATATTTTTGTCAAACATTATTACTGTTAAGTGTGATTTGTGTACTGTAGATTATATATCAATAAGCTGTTTATATATTTGTGTGAAAAGAAAGTTCCAAATTTTATTCAACTTTTTCTTTTAGATTCACTTTATATTTCAAAGACATATAATGAAAGGAAGAGATCAACATGTGAAAACACGAAAGAAACATTAAGAGTTGAATTGTATTTTATTTAATTTTGAAATCCTTTTGCCAGTATCATCTAATAGAAAATATTTAAATGATAGTTTTGTATTCATGTGATTAGATCAATCTCTTGCATATGATGGAATTTAAAACACACGTATATATAATTCAACTTAATAAGGTGTTTTTTTTGGTTTGATTCATCAAAGTGATCACACTATAGTTCTTCTGTTTGATAAGTTACAACATACTAAATGCAAGAACTTAATCGAAACACAAATTAATGTTGATAAGTTCATGTTAACTATTATTTGGGTTTGTAGTCACTTCTAGCTAATACCTTGAGTATTCTTGACACAAGTCACTCCTAGTTTAATTGAGTATTCTTTCAGATTGCAGTCACTAATGCTGACTCTATTAAAGAGTATTTTTCTCAAACTACTCTTAACTCGATCAAGTATTCTTTACCAAGTTTTTTTTATCAGCAATAACAAATATATAAATGCGAACCACTTCAGAGGTGTATCAACCCTTATACAATAAATACATAATCCAACGTCTAACAGTACCCTCCAAACCAAACAGGCAAAAGCACAGTCCAAACTAAGAACCTAAAAACCTAAAAAGCATCAAATAACCAAACGCATACATTACAAAGGTTCCAAACACCAACTGGAAAAGGAAACCGAAGCAGTGCGAGATTTTGCAGAAATCCAAGACCAGACCTTTGCTTGCATCAAGGTACAGACTTCAGACACGTCAGTCGCACCCCTGTTGAAAATAATAGAATTTATGTGATTCCATATTTTCCCCACGACCCCCACCCAAATTGTATTCCACACTTCATTAATCAAATAAGAGGACGTATTCATCCTAAATTGAGCAAAGTTTGACTTAGGATCATTGTGAGACACGAACTACACTCCCAGCCACTTGAAACGGAAACACCAGACCCACCAAGCAAAATTATAGTTGAAGTGACGATAAGACTCTTCCTCCTTCCCACACAAACAACACAAAGAACTTTCTAACAACACCCCTCGTCTTTCCAAATTGACCCTAGTAGCAATCTTATTCTCCATCACCCTCCAAGCCGTAAATAAAGTTGAAGGTACGACTTTACAACTCCATAACTTACTAAAAATTGGAGAATGATCCGCCTCACAATCCCTCCTTACCAAAGAATAAGCAGGGTTAACTGATAACAACTGATCACCCCCTCCCTTCCACACCCACCTATCCTCCTCTCCCAAACCCATCCTCGCCTCAAGTAAAGTCTGACTCAATTGATCCACCATAGGCTTTTCCCACTCGAAAAAAGGTTTGCGTCAGGCTAATTGCCACACCCAAACACCATCAGACCAAGACCCAAGGTCAACCACCCTAACGTTTTCGGCCGAGCATATAGAAAACAATCTCGAAAATACCCTCTTCAGCACACCACAATCGAGCCACCTGTCCTCCCAGAAAGAAATATCCTTTCCATCACCGACTTTCCACTTGAAACCATCTTCAAAACTTCTGCCCCACACCTTCGAGGCCCAAACCTCTTTCATGAGGTCTTTCCACCAAAGAGAACACCTACTACTTTTACCTTCCCCTCTCAAACTTCTCCAACCACCATATTTAAAAATTAGAATCTCCTTCCAAAGACCACCCTTATCCATACCCAGCCTCCAGATTCATTTTCCTAGCAAAGCCAAGTTAAAAAGCTTTAAATCAATGACACAAGTCCCCCAAGTTCGCGAGGCTTACACACCTTTTTCCAAGAAGCCCAAGCTATCTTCCTTCCTTCAACGCCCTACCCCCAAAGAAAGTTCCTTTGAATCCTTATCAACTTATCTACCACCCCAGTAGGCAATTTAAACAATGACATAAATAATAACGGAATAGAAGATATAACAGACTTGATCAAACAAATCCTCCCGGCCATCGACTAATAGAGTATTTTTTGTCAAGCCACAAATGACTAAACGAGTTCTTTACCAAGCCACTCCTGGCTAACCAAACATTTTTTACCAAGTCACTTCTATCTTAATGAGCATTCTTTAGGCCCCTAACCACTCTTAGATACTCCCTTGAGTATTGTTTGTCAAACAAGCACTCTTGGATAAGGTAGGAAGTGTTTACATGATCATATCTTAGAGTCTGTCTATTAGGGAGTGTTTGTGTCTTACGAAGGATACAAGGTTTGAATGTTCTTTCCTAGTACAGATCATTGGGTCAACTTATTTGGTAGGGATTACATCTTTTAACGAATACAAGGGCAAACACTTTCTCCTAGGTAGACGGATAAATACTCACAATGTTTTCCATGAAAAATTTCTAGATCCAAGGATATAGTAGAATCTCTGCTCCTAGCACGAGGACTTCTCTTTGAAGCTTTGTTGAGGCACCATCTGAAACAACCCAATAAGTTTTATGTTATATTTCAACAAGTAAATGACATGGTTTACTGAAAACAACTCTGAAAGGTGACATTCCCAAAGGTGTTATGTATGCAATACGTTGTGCCCACAATGCCTCTTCCAGATAGTAATTCTAGTTTTTCCTCTTCAACTATATCAACTTCTGAAGCAAATGTTTCACCTTTCTATTAAAAACTTTCATCTGACCATTTATTTGTGGGTGATATGGTGTAGAAACCTTGTGTTTGATTCCATAGTTTTGATATAAGTCAGCCACACTTTTGTTGCATAAATAACTTCCTTGATCACTTATCTCAACCCTTGGCACACCAAAACCTGCAAAAAAAAATGTTAATTCTCAGCATAGTTTTAGAATCATTGTTCTTTGTAGCTTTCACCTTCACCCACCTAGACACACAATCAACAAAAAGTAATATATATATATATATATATATATGATAATCCAGTTGAAATATTATCTTAAATATTTAAAAGTAACTGTTGACAAGGTGTTTAGGGTTTCAGATTCATCTTTAAAAAGTAGAATTATTTATTTATAGTGACAAAGTATAACTCAAATGTTAACCATAAAAATCATTGATAACAAATATAAATATTATTTGGATGTCAATTGTTATTTTGGATTTTGGAAAGTGATAAATATAGAGAGACACTGAAGACACAACCAGAGAGACTATATTATTATTATTTAAGTGACTAAAAACAAGAAATAACAAAATTAATAAAGTAATAAATAAAAAGAGTTAGATGGATGTTGTTATTGTGGGAGTGGTTTGATATGATGAATGATGTATATATATTTTTGCTAACCAATTATCATTATTATTACTTTCAGTACATAACATAACCAAAGCTCTCTCACTCACTATAACTCTCTTCTTCCTTTCCCTTTCCATTTCCCAACAAAAGCTACATCTTCCGATCCCACATCGAAAGCTTCAAAATTCAGAGCACTGTGTTTGTTTGTGTGTTAAGGAGAGTGTTAGATGCAATGGGAGGAGTGACATCATCAATGGCTGCTAAGTTGGCGTTCTTCCCACCCAACCCAGCATCGTACAAGGTGGTGAAGGACCAGGTAACTGGTCTTCTGCTGCTCACTCCCTTCCCTCACCGCGAGAACGTCGAAATTCTCAAGCTTCCCACGCGCCGTGGAACTCAGATACTCGCCATGTACGTTCGCCACCCCATGGCCTCTTCCACTCTTCTCTACTCTCACGGCAACGCCACCGATCTTGGCCAGATGTATGACCTCTTCATCAACCTCACCATCCACCTGCGTGTTAATCTCATTGGGTATGTATGTCTATCCTTTCTCAATGTTTTCATTTGTTTTATACTTCTAAATTGTGTTTGTAGTAATGATACTATGTGTAGTTGCAGATCCAACTACAGATAAGAATATTTTATTGTATATAAGTGGATGCAAACTTCACCATTAACCGATTAACCGGTTTTATAGGGTTGAGTTAGACTTAAAATTCAGTTCTTAATATTATGAACTAATGTTGCATATATAATAATCACAATTGTGATGATTACTATAAAAACTTAATGGTGTTGCTAACATCGTCGCAATTGTAATCACTTCAAAAACCTTGATGTTGTTGCTAAAATCGTAACGATTGTGATCACTTCAAAAATCTTGGCGTTGTTGCTAAATTAGAATTGTTACTGCAGATTGAAATTGATTTTGTGATGTGGAGTTTACACCTTTGCAGTTTGCATATTTTGACAATAGGTTTGTAATTAAGGTTTGTGGCATGTTGTTTCTTGGTGGAAATGTTTTAGTTTGTTAACTAGTACCGTAAGGAGAGTTTGGTGAAGGATATTGTTCATTATCTGTGTTGATCAACTCAAAAAGGAGAATTGTGAAACGGGAATTTGACTCACCGTTGTGTGATTTTGTGCAGGTATGACTACTCTGGGTATGGCCAATCATCAGGGAAGGTTTGTAAGAATCTGAAATGCTTGTTCATGTTGTTATGTCATGCAGTGATGATGTGAAGAGTGGTACGGCTAAAACCATCTGCTGATGAAACATTGTTTTGCCTGAACTGCAGCCAAGTGAGCAGAATACATATGCAGATATTGAGGCTGTGTATAAGTGTCTAGAAGAAACCTTTGGTACCAAGCAAGAGGATATAATCTTGTATGGCCAATCTGTTGGCAGTGGCCCTACTTTGGATCTTGCAGCTAAATTGCCACAATTGAGAGCTGTTGTTCTGCACAGTCCTATACTTTCGGGCTTAAAGGTCCTGTATCCAGTAAAACGCAGTTACTGGTTTGACATATACAAGGTAGGATAATGTTTTGACTTCTTATTATTGTTGAGATTTCTAGTAAAATGTTGCTGATTTACGGACACATGAGTTCCTTAATCTAATCAGGTGCTGCTTTTGTGTTAATGTGCAGAATATCGACAAAATTCCACTAGTTAATTGTCCTGTTCTTATAATTCATGTAAGTTTTCTTTGAAGATACTACATCATTTGTTGCTTTTGAGTTGGATCGCCTTGACCTGAGAAACATTTACTTTTGTATTATGGTATTTGTTTTCTTGAATATCTTATATCTCGGGATTATTTTTCCTTTGTTCTTTTTTCTCTATGTAGATAAGTTTATTTAAGGAAAAGAGTATGTAGTCTTAACATTAAATGCAAGAAACCAGTTAAAATGCTGCCAGCCTTCTACTTTGGAGCCTGTTTTGCATATCATGCTTATCGTTTATGGTCTAAAACGATGCCCAATGTCGACACAAGTGAGAAATTGTTTCAGTGACAAGTGCCATTTAGAGAATTTTGACCTCCATTATTTCTTGTATGTACTACTTTTGCAGCCATTTGATAATTGTGAATGAAATACTTGCACATTTCAGACTCTTCACCTTTATTCATTTAAACCACTTGTGTCCATTATCAGTTTTTAAAATAATATAGTGTGCTATCAACCACTTCAGCTGTTAGAGAATTTGAAGTTCATATCCCAATAGATAGTTAATGACAGTATGACACAATCATGCAAGCTATTAGTTTAGTTTTCTTTTGACTTGAGGATCTATAAAACTGTCATGAAGTACGTCATCTGCAACATATTTATTTACATAATGAAAGAATCTTGTTCATATCTTATGATTGAAGTTCCCTTGTGTTATCATGTAGGGAACTTCAGATGAAGTGGTAGATTGCTCCCACGGAAAACAACTGTGGGAACTGTGTAAAGAGAAGTATGAGCCACTGTGGCTGCAAGGAGGTAACCACTGTGATTTAGAGCAATTTCCTGAGTACATCAGACATCTGAAGAAGTTCATTTCCACCGTTGAGAAGTCTCCATCACAAAGATACACCTTCAGAAGAAGCATGGAGCAGTTTGAGCAGCCAAGAAAGAGCACCGATGTATTTGATGTCAGTAGAAAGAGCACTGATCGCAGGGACAAGCCACGGCTGAGCACAGACAGGCCTGAAAAATTGAAGAACTTGTCCAATAATGCAGATAAGTTAGAGAGACTAAGAGTAACTTTTGATCATATAGAAAGGTCAAGAAGAAGTGTGGATTGTCTTGAAAAGTCTAGAAAAAACATTGATCATCAACATGAAAAAGCAAGGAAGAGTGTGGACAGGCTGGAGAGGATAAGGGCCTGAAATTCTTGGTTTGATCAAATTATGTAATCATAAATGGCTTGGCTTTATGGGAGTTTTTTCTTCTTTAAATTGACTACCTGCTGTTGTAATATGGCTTATGACAGATATGTTGATAAATATTGGCATCAAAGGAAGGGATTGGTTTTTACATTGGAATTCACTTCACACTGTGATGCTATCACCTCTTCTTCCTTCATGTTGATAAATTTAATTCTGATTTTTTTTAAAAAAAACTTATATTTTTTCAGTTTTAAAATATATAAATATATATGTATACATTTTCTAATTATTAAAATATTTTTAAAAAATTTAGTATATAATATATCTAAAAGTTATTTTCTTTTATAAAGAAGTTAAAATACCATACTAAAATTCGGTTTCAAAAAGTTGAATTTTATTAGTGGTGTTTGTTGAAATGCACATGGAAAAAAGCTGAGCAGAATAAAATGTACTATTAGAGTACACGGGAGTGAATAATGAATGTGGAAAAATTTTCACCATCACTAGCTTCATGCTCTTTACTTTATTATTATTCTTCTACCATTCACACTCCCAAAAATGATCTTAAAGAATATTATATAATGCAAAAGCAATGTAACGTACAATCTTTGAGTTGATTCTTTTGAGTGTTCCCCCTTTTTTTTTCTTATTAATTCTTTCTAATGTTTGGCACCATAAGTCAAACCAGGAGAAAACATTATGTCTTCTTCTTTACACTTATCAATCTGCATACAGTGTCACCAGTTGATAGAATAGCATTGGTTCCTCATATTTATTACCTTCAAATATAATAGAATAGCAAGAACTTTTAAATTTAGTCATTTTCATTATGATGCAACTAGATTATTTTCATTCTGATAGAAGTGACATGATAGATTCAATGAACTTAATAAGGATAAACTCTTATACCATATTAGAAATTGAGTTTTTAAGTTTAAAATATTTTCTTATCAAATGTGGAGTTCAAACTAAAATAAAAGGTTTATATCAAACTTGAGTCAAACTTCATGTTGAACTAATTCTTATTGGTTCCACTTATTTTCTAATGAGTGCTGCTAATTAGATGTTCAGCTAAAAAATCCATTAGAATCACAGAGAGAGAGCCAGAGACAGAGAGGAGAAAATCAAGGTTACCCTGAAATGTAGTTCAATCAATCACAAAAATGAGACAAAGAAAGTGAAAGAGCAAATCGATCCCAGTTGATGTTGTCCTTCAACATATACAACTAGTGTAAAATCCAAAAGCATTTCCAAATTGCGGAATAAAACACAGCTCAACTAATACCTTAAGGGAAATGGTAAAAAATCAATGGAATACACAAATTTAAATTACAACTTTATTGTATATGTAAACTATATAAGTTTGTTGAATGCAATGGTTACAGAGGAAGAAAAAAAACTTGACAAGAACTTGATATAAAAGTCAACTTTCTTGGTCTTGAGAGATCCTCAACCATGGAAACAGGCTCCTTGTTGGCATGATATTTTGGAAAGAAAAAGCAGCCTAGCCACCAAAGGCTTTGCACAGTTGATCTAGCTAAAGCATGCTGGTTCTGTATTGAAAATGTCACTGTGATTATGTTGCTTATACAACTAGTATTGCTTGCATTAGAAGGACCTTGGTAGCTTCTCACTGTATTCAACTATTGCTGATGGAGGAAGTAGGCCAGAGCATATCTCATGCACTGTTGAGAAGAGAGGAAACAGCTCTAGCCACCCACGATGGCTTAGAACCTCATAGACCTCACTCGCAGTTGAGACACCCTTGGTGCAAGAAAGTTAGATCAATAAGGAAATCTAGATCAAGAACATAAAAACCACTAGTGGTTGCAGATTTTTTCTGGTATAATAGAAGTTTGGTGTTTTTCTTTGTGGTGGAAAGAAATCTCCAATGATATGAAAATTTAAACTGGGTTTGGTTGTTTGTTTTGTAAGTCTAGAATTTTGGATAAAGAAAATGAAGCTCAAAAAACAAGCTATAGTACATATATATCCATCCAATGATGCATTTTTTTCATTGCAGCTGAGATTATTAGTAGTTACATTATAGAGTAAAATGAATTGTACTTCTTTCTCAAGTTATAAACCTATGTATCTCAACTTTTGAAGAAGTTAGATGAAAAGTCTTTATAAATTGTAATGCTTAAGTTGATTTTAAGCTTTTACTAACGAGATAAGCTCAATTCATTTTACCTTCTTATTTTTTCTTATATATAGTACTATTTTTCATGCTAAGTATCATAAAATACCTGTAATTTCTGGCCCTGTAGCATTTCTGCTTCAAGCTCATCAAAAGACCTGCACAAAATTATGAAATATATAACACAATCAGGCATTTTCATTTACTCAATCTACAAATATGGACAAAAGAGACAGAAATACAAAGCAACCTCTTCCCTCCATTCCTTGCATATGCCTCAGCAACTTTTCTATTTCTTCCACCCACTGCCATAGACAATTTGGTTTTCATAAGAGAAGCAGTGAAAAATAGGGTGAAATTAATGAGCTTCCTTACAGCATGTTGTGATAAGGTCAGCTACACCACAGCTCTCAAAAAAGGTGCTGTCCTTAACAGATGGAAACAACATCTTTGAAAATGCCTTCATTTCTCTAAGACCAAGTCTCATGATTGCAGCCTACACACATGTAGAAAACCAAATCAAATGCACAAAAATAACTTTTTTTTTGTCCTTTGGGTAACATTCTGATCACAAAATCTCTTAAACTTACTTTTGTATTATTTCCCATCTCCAGGCCATCAACAAAACCTGTCCCATTTGTGTGTCATTCCTTGATTGTTCACAAAAAATAGAAAAAAAGGAGATAACAAAGTGCATATACAGTACAGGAAACCTGCAGCTATGGCCACAACATTTTTCAAAGTTCCACACAGTTCAACTCCTTCAACATCTTGAGCCTATTTATTCATAGAATACAAAAATTGTTAGCACCAATAATATCTCAACAACAACAATAACAAAGCCTTATTTAAATCAAGTGAGGTTGGCTATACAGATCAAATTGTTGGAGAACCCACATCGGCTAGAGATAGATAATGACATTTCATAGTATATAAATGGATACAAACCTCGCCTTAAATTCCACTTCTTAATATGCTATTATTTACCATGAGATCAAGCAATTCAATTAAAGGCCACATAATATCTCAGTGTTTTGAGTCATGATATTTCCTTAGTATTTACTACAAATTACTTTAAAGAGAAAATTCTGAGTTTCATCAAGCTTTATGCTGATTTACTAAAGAATGTGATGTACTCACAGCTGTCACAATGAAATAGGGAGTATAAAACAACTGAACCCATCTCTCAGCAACTTCTCTATTGTTCCTGTACCCAACAGTTGCTTCACTAAACTTCTCCACAGCTATCTGCAAACATTAATAGTAATTACAACAACCAAATATACTGAGTAGAAAACTATAAAAAAGAACAGAAACTGTAACTTCTTCTAACTACCTCATTTGCTATGTTGGCACCCATTAAAACAGAACAATTGATTCCCAGTTGCTGGGAGATGAGAGTAGAGATCATGCATGGCCCTTCCATCTTGACCTCCATCCCTTTAACTAGGGAAATAGCCTCAGCATCTTCCCTTATTTTCCCAACAAGCCTTTTGCATATTCCTTCCACAAATTGATGTGGAGTCACAAATACTAACATGTTGGAATCCCTCACTGCTCAATTTACCCCAAAGTAAACAGTTAACATTTTTTAATCCTTATGTGTAATTTAAAAGTTGGGTTCTTTGGGTATAAGGTTTTAATTTTTATGTACTAAATCACAGTAAAAAAAATAAGGAGCAAATAGTTTATGCACTGCTGATGTAAAAAGAAGTATGAAATTGTCGTCTAATCACAAACATTTTGATATGGTAATAATATATATGACTTTTACAATAACTACAATCATATCAATGATGATTTCTCAACGGTTGACCGAGTAAATTTTCTTATACTGACTGTAATAAATAAGTGAACAAAACTTATACCTGCATTTTCAAGGTCTGGATCAGCAACAACATTTTGGCCCAGTTTGATTCCAGGAAGATATTTGACATTTTCCTGCCAAAAAATAAACAGAGATGTTCAAATTCTTTTTTGGTACAGTCATAATAATAATAGCAATATTCATTGGAAACAAATTGCACATTCAACGGAAGTGAAATGAATAGAGTCCTCACATTGGTTCGATTGATGACATCTGTGAGCTTCTCACCACTCGGTAATGTCTCCTCATACACCCACATCCTCACTTCATCTGAGTTTCATCAAAATTAAAAATTTAAGATTATAATAAGTAGACTTTAAACTTAACTTTGGTCTTATTTCTAATGGACCTGGAATCTTCAACACTAAGTTAGAACACAAAAACAATAAAAACCTGCTGATAAAAAAACACAACAATAAACGCCTTCTTACCCAATCACATATAATTGAGTACAAAACATCAAATTTGAAACATCACAGTACACAAGCACCAGTACGAAATCAAGTAATGCATTGAATCATTCCATGACATTACGAATCATTGAAATTATCAAATGTAAGTGATGTTAGTATTCATTTGTTTCAGGCTTTCATCTTTCAAAACTTCCATCCAATTAGAACACAGGCACCAAAATCCCACAACAGGGACTGAAAATACAATAAAACATTTCTTTCCTTTCATAGTTTCAAGCCTAAAACAAAAGTCATTCAATAACATCAACAACTAAAATGACCAAAAATTACATCTTTGCAACTTCAGGGACTAAATCAACCCACGTCTGCAATTTTGGAAACCAATTTGAGCATTTGACGCATCAGCACCAAAGAGGGTGATGAGAGTAGTGAGAAAGAGAAAATTACCATGGAAGAAGCGAAGCCGGAGGGTGTTGGAGGCAATGAGCTTGGCTGCAACACTGCCCCAGTTGCCACTTCCAATAACAGTGACTTTGGATCTGTGTGTGGCATCATTGAGAGAGTTCAAGAAGTTGTTGTTCTGTGGCAGAGATTCTTGGTCTTGTGGAACCTGGGCTTCCAAGGCAGGAGCCATGAGAAGAAGAGAAAGAGAAGAATGGAAGGTAATGCAGAAGAAGTATGGGAGCAGTGGAAGAGTGAAGAGGAAGAGAGAGTGAATATAAGAAGGGAAAGAAAAGGGTGATGGGGGCGGAGATGGCACACCAGTTTCGTGAGAAACTATGTTTGAACCTTAAATCTGGCGATCTCTTCTATGTTTGCAACGTGTTTGCTGCAGCTCCAGTGGGGACCACTTTCTGAGTCTATCCATGCACACTTGTTCAAGATTTTGTTTCACATCTTTCTGGAACACTCATAATTCTTTCATATTTACCAATTAATCTTTTTTTTTTTAAACTTCAAGAATAAGTATACAACATGATATTTCACACTGTTAAGGATATAAC
>Ga0123341_1001065_pt1 | contig 19605 bp, 24 predicted proteins | sample Turbeapinknodule_FD_89959 | JGI IMG/M metagenome (GOLD analysis project Ga0123341, IMG submission 89959) | Root nodule microbial communities of legume samples collected from Mexico - Turtle bean Mexico pink nodule | ecosystem: Host-associated > Plants > Roots > Nodule | place: Mexico: Nepantla...
TGAAAGGCTTGAAGCAATTGACTATAATTTTCAGAATTTGAGGAGTTAGATGAACTTACACTACTTGAGTCATCTTCCTTTCTGGCCATGAAGCAGAGGTTGAGGCTTTTCTTGTTTTGCCTTCTTTTCCTTCTTGCTTGACTTCTTGACCTTGCTTCCTTTGGTTCATTGAAGTTTCCATGAGTAGCCTTGAGTGTGTCCCACATCTCTTTAGTAGTTTTGCATTTTGATATCCTGAAAAACTCATTAGTATCTAGTGCAGAAGTTATTATGTTTTGAGCACTACAATCAAGCTTGGCCATTTGACATTCTTCATTGGTCAATTGGGACCAAGGTTTTGCAATCAAAGATCCATTCTTTTTAAACTTTGGAATGAAAGGACCATTCTCAATTGAATCCCAAATTCCTTGATCAATAGATTCCACAGAGATTTTCATTCTGGCTTCCCAATACTTGTAATTCAATCCACAGAATAAAGGTGGTTTGTAGATTGAAGCACCTTCCTCAAATGATAGTTTTCCAGCCATAGAAAAATATTTTCGGATCAAACTTGTTTCAAGAACCAAGCTCTTGATGCCAATTGTTAGAATGTATGGCTTTAAACTAGAAGGGGGGGAGAGGGGTGAATGGTTTAAAGAGGGTTTTCAAAATCTTTTAAGCCAAGAATGAAATTTACTTTGAGAATCACTTGATTTAGAAATCAGTTTGCCAAAACACAGCAAAAAGCACAACACCAGAAAAACAATCGGTTGTTTCGCAGAAACAATCGATTGTTTATACTAGTTTTACAAATATCAAAACTGAAATTAAAGAGTTAAAGGATAGAGAAAATGCACACAAAGATTTATACTGGTTCACTCTAAACCCATAGCTACATCTAGTCTTCCTAGAAACCACTGGGGAATCCACTAAGCAATCAACCCTAGATCACTTACAACACAACCAAAGAAGTGACCTTGATCCCCTCAAGACACACACTCACTTTGGTCCAGCACAACAATACTAAGAATGCTGATCTTGATCCCCTCAAGAACACACAACACTTCTCTGCAAACAGAGAAGGTTTCTTTCAACAGATACAAAGGATTACACTTGTTACAGAACAAATTTGAAATCAATACAAGATGAAAAATCCAATCTCACACTCTTTGATCAATCTTAATCTCTAAGCAATTCTCAACTTTTTCTCTTAAGCAAAATCAATGAAAAACTCAAATCTGTTTTTCTGTATTAAAACCAAATTGTTTGTTATCAAATCTTAACAAACTATTCATTGCATTTAAAGATTGGTCAAAGCATTAAAAACTGGAGAGTAAACAGTTAGAAAATCATTTAATGCTCAGTCAAAGCATAAATCAGTTTTCTGTTATGGTACCAAAACAAACAATCGGTTGTTTCCACAAATCAATGGGTTGTTTTGGTTTTGACAGCAAGTCAACCATTGAAAACAGTTTTCAACCTTTCTAAAAACTCCTAAGTATAAAACAATCGGTTGTTTTGACAAAACAGCAGGTTGTTTTTCACTTAGTTTGAAAAACACTTTTCTTTTAAAAGGTTTGAGAATGCTTATGCTTTGGATTCAATCAAGAGTGGATTATACATAAAATCTACCCTAGATCCGAACTAAAAGACAGCACAACAACAGCAAGCACAATTAGCCTTTCATCATCCTTCAAATGGTTTGGATTCTTCAAAGCTTGAACACACTTGGTTCAACAGATTCACCACCCGCGCATGAAAAACCACTTAGGTTATTAGAAGCAGAAATAGACATTGTACCTTTAAAGAACAAACGAAGCTCGAAACGTGGTAGCTCTCAGAAAACAACAATATCCAAATAAAATCGTAATAAGTTGAATCAAATGCCTATTTATGATCTAAGCAAACCCTACACATTGAAAAGTCACAACATTTTAAAACCGTTCCAAAATTGGCCATCTAATGGTTAAACAACGTTCCTACATCAAATCACTTACTCTGAGCAAAATAAAAACATGAGAAACGAGGTATTTAATACCAAATCAAATCGTATCTCAAAACTATTATATTATATTAAGACATAAATATTTTTCTTAAACTTAAATAAAAAATTTCATGCCTCGGGGGCCAGTGTAATGGTAGGCTAGAACCGAGAGGTTATGCCGAGAATCACATATACGAATAACCGAAAGGTTATGCCGATAACTATATGTATAAAAGAATAAAACTAAAATATATTATAACAGGGCCCAATTAGATAAAAGCCTGCGTTAGGGGGTGCGTAAGTGATAAAGTGGTGTAGAAAAAAAGTCCAAAGGTAAAGTATAAGCCCATTAAGAAAAATGTATAAATAGGAGGTCAACACAAGAGGTAAGCAAGAGTAATTTTGGTCTGATGAACATTAAACTGCTTCTAACTTTGGCATTGGAGCGCCTTGCAGGTACACCAACCCATCTGTGAGGAGGAGAAGCCGAGAGAGCCCAGCCTGAGGAGAAGCCGAGAGAGCCCAACCAAAGGAGAAGCCGAGAGAGCCCAGCCAGAGGGGAAGCCGAGAGAACCCAGCTTGAGGAGAAGCCGAGAGAGCCCATCCTGAGGAGAACCTGAGAGAGTCCAGCCTGAGGAAAAGCCCAAAATTCAAACCTAGAGAGAGGTTCAAAGCCCAAAAACGGAAGACCAGTGGAAGGAGTTAGTCTTGTCAACTTATTTGAGTATTCTCGGTCCTTGTTGTAAGAAAAGTATGTTGAAGGTAGGAGAACATAAATGCAATACATATAGAAAAGGGAATGATTGGTTTTGATTGTTGAAAGTCAAAAGGTTGAAAATAGGAAAAATCTATTCCTATTGATGAAAAAAAATGTTGTTGAAAATTAGAAAAAGGTAGAAAGAAAAATGAGGAAAAGTGTGATCTCGAAAGAAAGTGGTGATTAAATAACATATATGTTCTCTATAATTGAATTGTAGGCATGTTCTTCTTCTTTAAGATGTGCATTTTGTTATCTAAGAAAAACCAATATTTTTTGAAAGCCAAGCCTCATTACAACTTGGAAAAGATCTCAAGATTCATGTTTCTAATATGTCTGTGTTCATGTCGGTTGACCTGCTAGCCGGTTGACTCTGATGACAACCTCTGGCTCCGTCTATCTCTGTTGGAATCTACTATTCCCTTTGTTGTGTTGGAACGCGACTTCGTTGAGATAGAGAGGGCCCTATCTGTTGATTGCACTCCGACAATCAAGTCATTACAAGGTTTATAAGAAACAAGAAGTAATAAGTTTCAGTATTAGAAACAACGTACCTTAACCTGGGATCTCATGTCCTTTTTATAGTTTACCTCTTGTAACAGCTTTCTATCACGAGAATATAATCTCAACTGAAAGCATACTCAACAAGAAAATATCCTACTCAAGGGCACACCCTCACGGTGTTGCAACAGAAACGAAATCTTTCCTCTAGGGAGTGCATAAAATAATAATAGAATAACCACCAGGGTACCAACTCATGTACCAACATCAAGGGTCCAATCAGTTAACATAGCCATCCTCAGCGTGGCGCTACGCTCATCTTCTGAATAAATGCAACCTAACCTTTACGTGCCCTAGCACACATGGCCCTAGCACACATGGGCTTAGGTTTAATAGAAAACGTTTACTTAAGTTAGACCCCTTGCGCACTAAGCACACCCCTAGGTCCAAAACTACACCTCGCTAGCCGCCTAGGACTTATGCACAAAGGGTTATATGAAAAAGGAATTGATACATACATCTAGGGCCTAATCACATGGCCCACCAACTTGGCCCAAAAGTCGAGCTGACATGTCTATGGCAGGTGCAGAGATCCGATCACCGAGCGTTGAGCTCTTAGGTCTCTGGTCCAGTACACAAGCCCCCAGGCTCGAGTTGAGCTTGCTTGAGAAAGAGGCTACTTGCTCACTCTTGGTGACTTATGTGTCTTGTGGGTAGTGGCGCATGTGGCGTGACGCATAAAGAGCTTTTAAGAGGACATCTAACCATACCCCATCGTGGACGTACACGTGGCCTTTATAAACGGCTGGAAAGCATTGCCACTTACCCTTCCCAACATTGCGTTTTTTAACGTTCAAAACTCTTCAACATTTTGCACTATTTCATTTCTCCCTTCGAAGCTCTCGCGCCTCTTCTTAGACTCTTTGCACCTCCTTCCTCAACCTGGGAAATCTCCTCGCCTCCACTCGCTCTTTGAATCAAGGTACCTCTTCCAACTCATGACTATGTACTGTTGTCATCTGACGCTTTCATTACGTTCGTATTACATGTGTTGGGACTGCTCTGTATTCATTTTGTTCTGATAATATTGATTGTTATTTCTATTAGCTTCGTCGCTTTTCTTGAATGTGAAATGCGTGTTGTTTTCATTACCTGAATGTGTGTCTATATTTGCTTGTTCTTTTTTGTTTTAGATACTCTGTTGTGATGGATTACCGAACTATGTACCCCCGGGCTCCTGAGAACCTCCTAGAGGAAACCTCCATATACACCTCTTCTGAGCAGATAATGCTTTATATGAAAAGTGAACTACCCAAAAAGTGTGTCTTGGGTAGGGAAAACGATAGAGGTCTTAAGCTAGTGCTATGCAGGGAGGACGAACCTGTTTGTTCTGATGAGTCCTCGGACCTTGATGGTCCTTTTTGTTATTTTTATACCACGGTTTTCAAGAAATTTATTCTTTAAGGTCAAGCGTGTGGGCCATCAATTATGGGTTTCATTCAACGGGGTGGCTTGGAGAGCATTGTTATCACTCTTCTAGCAATCTTATAAGGGTTTCAAGGGTAAATTCTTGAAAATACACTGCAACAAGAGGGACCCAACTATTCTAGATGGGTTCCCTTATACTGGACCAAGAAACCAAGCTTCCAAGGTGCTCGATGCCTAGAGAGCATGCCATAGCGGGACCAGGAAGTATGCCTCTTCTTCTCCAGTTTGAAGGTGGTTTTTGGTACAGCCACCCTCATAAGCAAAGAGTTATCCCCAGGAGGACTAAAAGAATATATTGGTATCTTTTCTTCCTTTACTCTTACTGATGCTAACTTACTTATATGCTTGATGAACTTCTCCTGTTTTTCTTGCATACAATATGTTGGGTAAGCTTAACAAGAAAGACTTGGCAGCTAGAGCCAAGAAGATGAAGGCAACTGCCCAAGCTCTTCCCGCTGAAGACCTGAAGCTAAAAGTTGTTGCTGAGACCGCCCCTGCTCCTACTGATGACGAGGAGACCTACTATGGACGAGTCTTCAAAAGGAGGCGAAAGGCCGCCATGGAACCCTCCGAGCTCTCAGTCTCAGACAGGCGTGCACCTTCACCGGAGGTTGCTCCGCCATGCCCACCTCCTCCTAACTTGCAAACTGGGTACCATTGTCAGACCCCAAGTGTCTCGGGACCCCAAAACGACAAACGATGTTTCTCCACACGAAGTGCTGAACCTTATGGGTGGTTATCTGCGCGTTCAAATTTTATCCACTTGGTGAAATATTCAATCACCACCACTAGGTATTTCATTTGACGAATCGCCAAAGGGAACGAACCTAGGATGTCTATTCCCCAAGTATGGAAAGGTCAAGGGCTAAGTATTGATCGCAACTCTTCGGGGAGTGCATGATGCCAGTCAGCATGCTTCTGACATTGCTCGCATCGATGTGCATACTTCATGCAGTCTTCCCTCATAGTCGGCCAATAGTACCCTGTGCGGACAACCTTAAAGGAGAGAGATCTCCCTCCAATGTGGCTTCCACAAATGCCATCATAGAACTCTGCCATGACACGGGTACACTGATCTCCACTTACATAGGTGAGGACGGGATGAGTGTAGCCATGACGAAACAACTTTCCATCAATCAGGGTATATCTTCATGTGTTTCTCTTGATCACCTTCGCTTCTGCGAGCCCTACCGATAGCATACCGTCAACGAGGTAGCGCTGGTAGGGTGTCATCTAGGTCTCCACTATGTCGACCTGAAAGACGTCCAACGATCCTTCTCCTGACAAGCCATAGACACATATCTTGGGCACTTTCAACCTTTCTTGTGTCAACGATCGGTGCCTTCTTTTTATCGAGCCGACCTCCAAGGTCTCTACATGATTGAACTTTGCTGCTCCATTTGGTGTGGTCCTGGGTGACTTCAGGGTCTCCTGAATAACTGACCTCTGTCGACCTCCCTTGCCTAAGCTCGTTAGCTTGACCAGTAGGTATGCCCGGGCATTCTGTTTCCTTGGGACATGCACTAGTTCGAACGTGAGGAAAGCTTCCCTCAAGAGTGTAACATACCTCATGTACGAGGCCATCTATGGATCTTTGGCCTGGTACTCACCCGTGACTTGCCCTGTTACCAACAGCGAGTCACTTTTTACTAACAAACTTCGAGCACCCAATTCTTTTGCCAACAACATCCTAGCTATTCTTTGGCCTGGTTATTGCTGACCTTGAAAGTGAATCTAATGGTCTGTTCAATAGACCACTAGGTCATTCCAGAATGATGCCAGCACCGCTACCTTGCTGATTAGATGATCCATCCACGGAAAGGACCCACTGAAAGTCTCCACCGTCTGCCTGGGTGGATTTTGAGGATAGCCTTACCAGGAAGTCAACATATACCTGACCCTTGATAGGCCCCCTGGGTTCGTACTGCACGTCAAACTCAGATAGTTCAACTGCCCAATGTACCATCCGACCTACTACATTAGGCTTCTGGAGGACCTTGCGGATTGGAAGATCAGTCCTGACAATCACAGTGAAGCTCTGGAAATAGTGACGGAGTCGCCGAGCTGCAAACACTACTGCCAAGGCTTCCTTTTCAATGGCTTGATATCGTACCTCGGGCCCCTACAACACCTTGCTCACGAAGTTTATTGGCTTTTGAGCCTAATCTTGTTCCTGCACAATGACCGAGCTGATTGCCCGATCTGTGACTGCAAAATAGAGACGAAGGGGAGTACCTGGTAGCGGCTTACAAAGGATAGGCGGGCTGGCCAGGTACTCCTTCGACTTAAGGAATGCCTCTTAAATTCGCGAGTCCAAGTGAAGCAGTTGCTCTTCAAAAATTGGAAGTAAGGGTACCCCTTATCTCCTCCTATTGATAGGAATCAGGACAGGGTGGCTATCTGCCCAGTCAGCTGCTACACCTCCTTCACAGTGGCGAGGCTCTTCATCCCTATGATTGTTGCAAACTTGTCCGAGTTCGCTTCTATCCTCCGTTTAGTGAGCAGGAATCTCAGAAACTTCCCTGCCTCTACCCCAAACACATTTTTATGGGTTCAATTTTAGATTGTACTTAGCTATTGTAGTAAATAGCTCTTCCAAATAAGCGACCTGTTGATCCTTCTCTTCCGAGTTGACGACCATGTCGTCCACGTATGCTTGCACATTTCGCCAATTCATGGGGGCGAGAATCATATCCATCAACCTCTGATAGGTGGCACCAACGTTCTTCAGTCCAAAAGGCATGACCTTATAGCAGTAGGTGGAGAGCTCTTTCATAAATGTGGTCTTGCTCTCATCACGAGGGTGCATGCGAATCTGGTTGTACCCTGAGAACGCGTCTAAAACACTCAGAAGTCGGCAACCTGAAGCATTATCCACCAAGGAATCAATGTCGGGCAGTGGGTATGAATCTTTGGGACAGGCTTTATTTAGGTCTGTAAAATTGACGCACATTCTCCATCTTCCACTGACCTTCTTTACCAACACCACATTTGCTAGCGACTCATGGTACTAGATTTCCCTTATGTGGCCAGCTCTCAAGAGTTTCTGGGTTTCTTCTATGATGATCAGACATCTCTCTTCATTGAACTTTCTTCTCCTCTGTATTACTGGCCTGACTTTCTCGTCCATAGTAAGTCTATGGCTTAAGAAGTCAAGGTCTATGCCGGGCATATTTGCAAAAGTCCATGCAAAAGCGTTCAGGTGCCTCGCTATCACCTCGGAGATCAGATCTTGCATCTCCTGGCCTAGCGATGAGTCGAGTTTGAACTTCTTCCCTTTGATCTCTCTTTCCTAAACCTCACCAGTAGGCTCAGGTTGCCCTTCACTAGTTGCTTCCGCTCGGGTGATCATATCAGGTCCCTGTGCTTGGGCGGTGACCATACATATTCCCCTTCTACTTTTTAAGTAATTTTCAAAGCATTTCCTCGCCGCCTTCTTGTTAGACTTGATGACGATTACCCCTCCCTCATAGTAGGGCAACTTCATCTTCATCTTCCTTGTCGAGGCCACTGCGCCTAACATGTTCAAGGATGGCCTACCCAAAAGCATGTTATAGGCTGAAACAGCGTTAATAACCAAATACCTGTTACTGATTGTGCGAGATGAGGTGCCATCTGAGAAGGTCATCCTTAGCTCCACGTGCCCCCAGACCTCCACCTGATCTCCAGCAAAACTGAACAAGTAGTCGTCATATAGTCTCATCTAGTCAGGTGACAACAGCAATTTACTAAATGTTACTCGAAACATCACATCGGCCGAGCTCCCCTGGTCAATGAGAACCCTGTGTCCTCTTCTTCCTAAGGTGACGACCGAGATCACTACTGGATTGTCCTCGTGTGGGACTACGTCTCCCAGATCAGCCTTTGTAAAGCAGAGATCGGGCTCGACTGACTAGTCAGATCCTCGCGCCTCTACTACCATCACTTCCCTCACGTACTTCTTACACTTGGAGGCAGAACATCCCTCACATAAAAATCCTCCTAAAATAGTATTAATATCACCGTGAACAGGTACCTCATGTCCTTGGTCTGTTGGAGGAAGCTCCTCCTTCAACCTCTCCTGACTCCCTTCCAGGTATTCTTTCAAGAACCCATCTTTTATCAAGCCTGCTAAATGGTAGCCTAGGGTTATACAGTGCTCCACGTCATTCCCGAACGCTTTGTGGAACTTGCACCAGACCTCCTTGCGTGGTCCCAAAATCCTGTCAGATTTCAGGGGGAACCTTAGTTTGTCTGCCATTCCCGGCATAGCCAACAACTCCTTGTACGTCATTTTGAATTTTGGTCGGAAAGGCAAGTCATCTCTCGCCTTCGTCCGAGGTTGACAATTCCTTGGTGCGTAAGGTGCTCGTCGTGCGTCTGACCTCTTCTCGGTTACAGCTTCATGTACCCTCGGGGGTTGAGCTCGACTGCCTTCTTTGGGCTTGGCCTGCCTTGGGTACATGCTACCGCCCGCGCTTCACTGTTACAGCCTCTTCTGCGGCGATGTGGGCGACAACTCGTCGTCGAATCTCCCCAAACATCCTTGCCTAATTTCTGATCAGTGAGTCGCTGAATGGTCCTGACATGATCCCCTGCTCAAAGGCATGCACCATCAAAGCCTCATTCTGAGTCTGGAGCTTTACTACGAACGCCCCAAACTTGTTCAAAAAATCCTTCAAAGGTTCTCCATGTCTCTGCTTCACACCGAAAAGGTCGAAAGGGACTAGCGGTTGAGCTTGGTTAACAATGAATTCTTCCTTGAACAATCCAGAAAATTGATCGAAAGAGGTGATGTGACTGTTCAGGAGGCCAACAAACCACTGTAGCACCATGCCTGTGAACGTGCCCATAAACATCTTGCAATGCATAACATCCATACCTCCCGAGATCATCATCTGGGCATTAAATGTTGTAAGATGGGCCTTGGGGTCTTCTGCACCTGTAAAAACAATCTTGGGTGTTATAAAACTGATTGGTATGACAACGTCCATAATCTCTTGTGAAAATGGCCTAGGGCGAGTCCTTGGTCGAACAGTCGGGCCTCGCTCCCCTATGGAGCGTTCGCGTAGCTGTTGTGGATCCATACGCAATTCCTTGTTGGATTTGCGTAACTCCTCATTACTCGCCCGTACACATCTATTTCTGCCATGAACTGGTCTTGCCTGAGCACCTGCTCGACTCGAACCTCCGCCATGAGCCTCTCCTACTCAGCCCTGGATGTCGCTATCGCCTCATGGAGAGCACTCACTGTCTCCATAAGTTGTTGTATGGTGGGGTTGTCACTCCCTTCAGATCCTAACGAACCTTGCCTCGTATTCCAAATCACGCCTAAGATTTCGAGTACAACTACGTGTGAGACTTGGTTTTATCAGGCCCCACGGTGGGCGCCAAATGTTCTTGCTAGTTGACTTGCTCACACGGTTGACTCTGATTACAAGCTCTGGCTCTGTCTATATCTGTTGGAATCTGCTCTTCCCTTTGTTGTGTTGGAACGCGGCTCTGTTGAGACAGAGGCCTACCTGTTGATTTCATTCTGACGATCAAGTCAGTATAGGGCTTATAAGAAACAAGTAGTAAGTTTACCTCTTGTAACATCTTTCTATCATGAAAATATAATCTCAACTGAAAGCATACTCAAGAGAAAAATATCCTACTCAAGGGCACACCCTCATGGTGTTGCAATAAAACAAAATCTTTCCTCCAGGGAGTGCATAAAATAATAACAGAATAACCCCCAAGGTACCAACTCATTTACCAACATCAGGGGTCCAATCTGTTTACGTAGACACCCTCAGCGTGGCGTTACGCTCCTCTTTTGAATACATGCAACCTAACATTTACATGCCCTAGCACACATGGACTTAGGTCTAAAAGAAAACGTTTACTTAAGCTAGACCCCCTGCACACTAAGCACACCCTTAGGTCCAAAACTACCCCTCGATAGCCGCCTAGACCTTATGCACAAAATATAATACGAAAAAGGAATTGATAGATACATCTGGGGCCTAATCACATGGCCCACCAACTTGGCTTAAAAGCCGAGTTGACCTGTCTATGGCAGGTGCTGAGGTCCGCCCACGAGCACTGAGCTTTGAGCGCTCTGGTCCAGTACAATTTGTGATTTGAAGATGAAATGTAAAGCAACTTTGATTTGTTATAATTCAGTGGAAATAGAGAGAAACACTTACCTGTGAGCATATGAGAAGAAATTCCTTAATGAATTGCAATTTATTTGTTTTGATTTGATCTTGAAAGTTCATCGTGTCTATATTTTTCTATATTTGAATTTGGAAGCATCACAAGTTTCTAATTTGATCTGTTGTTTTGTGAATTAAGTTGTTTGATATTTAAATTCAAATATGTTCATTTACTTTGCTTGAGGACAAACAAGATTCTAGGTTGGGGAGAGTGATAAGTGCCTAATTTCAGTAATATTTCGTATTAAAATATAGGCACTTATGAAGATTTATACTAATTTACATATATAATAATCCTTAATTTATGAATTTATATCTTTTTATATTTTTAATGATCTTTATTTGAATAAGAACATTTTATTTCCAAATTTGGTGTTAATTGCAAGTTTCTAGGGAGGATTGAAGATTTGGAGTAAAGTGGAATGATTTAAGCTAAAAAGAGAAAGTTGGAAGGTTCAGGAATGAAGAAAAGTGCCGAAAAAGCCATTTTTGCAATAAGAGTATCTCGCTCAAGCGATATATTCTCTCTTTAGCGAGAATGCTCCAGGACTATTTTCAGAAATCAATGCCTTTCTAGCTCAAGCAAGAATTCCTCGCTTGAGCGAGAATGCGTCAGACAGATTGGGCATTTTTTATATTTAATCACTTAGCCCATCAACGCAACACAGAAAGCGAATTAACCCTAGAAAATTAGGTTAAATAAGGGGCTAGAGGCTAAACCTAGCTTATCATATTGAAAGGAAAACATTGTGGAGTGAATTGTAACCCAATTGGGAGAATGAAAAGTGCTAGAAGTATGAGTGGCTAATTATACCCTTTGGGATTGGGAGTAATCTGCTCAAACTCTTATGTATTGAGGTGATATTTATATATTATAATATTCACTTCTTGATTGATTATTGGTATTGTTTTTTTACTTCTGAATTGTTGTGACAAATTGAGAATCTTAAATTTGTCTGGAAAGTATTTTTAGGGTTATGACCTAAACAATAATAATTAACATATTTGAGTGCTAGGACTAGACTTGAAATGTTAATTGCAATTAACGTCTGAGCTTGATTCTAAGTTGTTCCTATAATTATGCGAGGGATCGATAATTAGGGAATATTCTTAAGGATTTTATATGCAAGGAATTAATATAAATTACTTTTATACGGACATCAATTTCAATCAAGGAACTTAATATTAACATTCTAATCAAAATACATGAGAGTGAGAGAGATGAAACCTAATCCTTATTTTTCCAACTTGAAGCAACTCATTCTTTGTCTGTTTTCTTATTGATCATTACGAACACAATCACTTCTACACTCTTTTTAATTGTTTTGATTTATATTTAGCGATTATTGTACTCGATAATTTACTATTCCTTGTGGGATCGATATCCTTCCTTAGGGGTAATTATTACTTCTCACAATGCGGTGCACTTGTCGTAATAAGTTATCAATAATGTAACTAGATACATATTTTAAATCTTTCATCTTCATGACCTCTAACTCACCTCGTAGAGTTTGGAGACGCATTTGCTTAACTCGATCAGCACCCCTCAACACATTTTCCTAAATTTTCCATATTTCCTTTGAAGTTGATGCACCAAAAATCTTCTAAAAATTGACTCATCAACAATCAATACAACGTGTACAAAGCTGCCTTATCTTTTGATCGTGTCTTTCAACGTGTTTTAGGTCGTCGAGTATCCCGTGGTATTTTTTGGATCTTCGAAACTTCTTGAACCACCTCCCAAGCATTTTGAGATCCAAGAAGGCTTTATTTTGAATGTTCAAATTGTCGTAGTTTGTTGTCTTTGTTAATCAGGGTAGTGACAGATTATTAGTTACACTGACCATGACTTTGATACCAATTTGTGAACAAAGAATATATTTTTATTTCACTATCTTTCAAATGGAGAGTACAATGTCTCTAAATAGTCTCACAATAGACTTCTTAAATTCATATATGTTTCTTGGCCGCCAGAAAGTTTAATATGGTGGTCTTATGCGACCCACCGCAACACCCGTCATTTAACGCTTTGTATAAAGTGGCGATTTTTGCATGTAAATAATGTCATTTGAAATTGTCACAAAACACGAATTAGGGTAGGGATAAGAGAAAAAAAAAAGGGAACGACAAAAAGACATCAAATGCTAAGAGAAAATGGAACGTGGGTTGAGTAAGTGAAGAATATCCCTTTTCAATTTTTTTCTCACAAAGTTCCTTTTGATAAGCATCAGTGGGACTCATGACCTTGCTACCCTTCGTTGTCTTCATTGTGGAAGAGTGAACCCTCTCTTTCACAAGCTCCTTAGTATTAATATTCCTCTTCTAAAATCGAAATCATTTCCCCCTTTTGTTATATCTCTTCCGATTTGAAATGGAAGGGTTTGGGAAATGATATTCAACGAGTGGCTTTAGGGGAGGAGTATGGAAAAAGAAACACCCGAGAGAATTGGAAAATAAGAAATCTGTCTGACGCATTCTCGCTCAAGCGAGGAATTCTTGCTTGAGCGAGAAAGGCGTTGATTTCTGAAAACAGTCTTGGAGCATTCTCGCTCAAGCGAGGTACTCCTGTTGCAAAATTGGCTTTTTCGGCACTTTTCTTCATTCTAAAACCTTCCAACTTTCTCTTTTTAGCTCAAATCACTCCCCTTTACTCCAAATCTTCAATCCTCCCTAGAAACCTGCAATTAACACAAAATTTGGGAATAAAATGCTTTTATTCAAACAAATATCATAAAAATGTAAAAAAAGTCTAAATTCATAAATTAAGGATTATTTTATATGTAAATTAGCAATAAATCCTCATAAGTGTTTATATTTTAATATGAAATATTACTGAAATTAGGCACTTATCACTCTCCCCAACCTAGAATCTTGCTTGTCCTCAAGCAAAGTAAATGAATATATTTGAATTTAAATATCAAACAACATAATTCACTAAGCAACAGATCAAATCAGAAACTTATGATGCTTCCAAATTTAAATATAGAAAAATATAGACACAATCAACTTTCAGGATCAAATCAAAACAAATAAATGAAAATTCATTAAGGAATTTCTTCTCATATGCTCACAGGTAAGTGTTTCTCTCTATTTTCACTGAATCATAACAAATCAAAGTTGCTTTTCATTTCATCTTCAAATCACAAACATATTAGAAACATGAATCTTGAGGTCTTTTCCAAGTTGTAATGAGGTTGGGCTTTCAAAAATATTGGTTTCTTTCTACCTTTTTCTGATTTTCAACAACATTTTTTTTTTCATCAATAGGAATAGATTTTTCCTATTTTCAACTCTTTGACTTTCAACAAGAATTGGAAAATAAGAAATGTTAGAGAGTTCAAAATGAATAATTTTTAGGATCGAGGTTCGAACAAACCAAAATTTGGGACTGAGGTTCAAAGCTTCAAAGAGAGGGTTTCAAAGGGTTTCGATTAAGGGGTTCCAAAGGTTCAAAACTTTCACAAAAAATTGTGGTAAATAAAATTTTGTTGAGAATATATGATTTTTTGTTTTCACAATTCATGAAAAGATCAATACTTTAGAGGGAATGAAAAAGTTATGTGAGAGGGTTGAAAAGAGTTCGGAAGAGTGCTATATGTGAGGGCAGGAAGGATTTACGTTAATGAGAGTGAGAAGATTTAGGGTTTAGTGAGAGGGTTTGAAAGACTACTCTCTGTGAAGGATTAAAGCGTTAGTGTGAGTTTCCAAAGAGGAAAAAGTGTGAGGTTTCCAAAGGGGTCAAAGGAAAAAAATATTGGGAAAGAGGAATGGTAAGTGTTAAGGGTACCCATCTGTTACCCTTTGTATAAATTGCTTCTTTATCAACACACTGTAATATAAATCAGTTTATATCAGAACCTTTCATTTCCTCTCTCTCATCATAGTAACATGGTATCATGAGCTAGAGAGTTTTTTTTTCATTTTTCTTTCATGGCTTCCGCTCCTTATTCTTCTTCTTCTTCTTCTACATCATTATCTTCGTCCACCCAGGTTCTCTCCACCAAGAGTTCCTCCTTTATCTCTCTACATCACCTTACTACTCCTATTCTGCTCAAATTGGATGACGAAAATTTTTTGTTGTGGAAACAACAGGTTCTGGCCATTGTTGATTGGTTGCTGCTTTCCTTGTTTCTTGACGGAACTAACGTTCCTCCACGCTATTTATCTGCTGTCGATGGCACCCTCAACCCCAATCTTGCATTCAACTCTTACAAGCAACAAGATAATTTGTTGGTTGCATGGCTTTTGGCGTCCATGACCACTCCGATTTTAACCCAAATGGTGGGTCTTACCTCTACAGCACAGATCTAGTAGACGCTAAACACGTATTTTTCTTCTCATACTCAAGCCCAGTTCAAGAAATTGAAAATCCTTTTAAAGAATCCAAAGAAAGATCGTTCTATCTCTGCATATGTTTTGGATATCAAACGCACGGTGGATGCGCTGGTTGCAGTTGGTGCCCCAATATCTGTTGAAGATCACATCGAAACCATTCTTGATGGTCTTCCTCCTGATTTTGATCCCTTTGTTGCTTCCATTTTGTCTAGAACTGATCCTTACAAAGTTGCAGAGATTAAAGCTCTGCTTCTGGTACAAGAAGAACGTCTTGAACGCCATCATCAACTCGATCCTCTCTGTTTTCCTACAACTGTCGCTCTCACAACTTGGACGCCTTCGAATCCCACCAAGGACAAAGTCAATCTCAAGTTCCATAGCAATCGTGGTGGTCGTGGGTTTTCTCGCTCCCAAAATTTCGCATGTGGTTCTCGCATCTCCTGTTCTCAAGCCTGTGGCTCTTGGACCTCTTCCAAACTAACGTGTCAAGTTTGTGGCAAATATGGTCATGTTGTTCTGCAATGATGGCAATGGTATGACCACAAACCCAATCCACCTCCTCGTGCTAATTTTTCTCAATTTTCGATCTCAGACACTGAACCCAGCGATGCATCTCTTCTGGGCATTCATTCCACTACTGAGGATCCACTTTGTACCCAGACAGTGGTGCTACACATCATGTAATGAAAGATCCCACTGTCTACTCAACCAAGCAACCTTACCAAGGCATTGAAACTGTTAAAATGGGTAATGGCTCAGGTTTGTTTATTGCTAATACTGGATCTGCAATTTTTTGTTCTCCTCTCACGGATAAACCCTTACTGTTGCGCAATCTATTACATGTTCTGCTGATAATCAAGAACTTACTTAGTGTTTCTCAGTTTGCTCGTGAAAATCATGTGTATTTTCAATTCCATGCTAACCATTGTTGTGTTGTTGATCAGGCAACGAACAAAGTTCTTCTTCGTGGCATTCTTAAGGATGGTCTCTACACTTTTCCAAAGGGAACGAAAACGCGTGAGAATATATATTTCGAAGGAGAATTGTGGTGGTTCTAAATGGCACATTTTGAAGGAGAATTTTGACTGTTATTAAGTTGTCGTATTATATAGATAATTGTGATAGTTTTTAATAACCGTCATATTAAAACTGCCACCACATACACTTTTTTTTTTGTAATGATTGAAATTTAAATGTTTAACAAGAAAATATAGATTAAAAACATTTTTAAAGAATATAAATATATAGCTTTACATTGATATAGTTAATTGAAATTTAAATGTTTGATTGTTTCTCAAGAATATTAGAATGTGGAAACTAATATTAGAATTTAAGTATGGGTCATAAAAGAGTTTAGATAAAGGTGAAAGAACTAGAGGTGAGTCAGTGTGGTTGAGAGACTTAAGGAAAGTATATGGAGAGAATCAACAAGGAAATTTGTTTAACAGTAATCTTAGGTGGAAAATTGGAAATGGGAACAAAGCTAGATTGTCGGACGATACATGAATTATAAAGGTACCACTTAAAATCATATTTCCTAAACTGTATGCAATTTCAGAGGGTAAGGAGAAAATAATTGCAGAATTAAGGAGATGGGGTGATGAAACGTGAGAGTGGAATTTAGGATAGTGATGCAGGATATTTGAATGGGAAATGCAACTATAATTAAATCTAGTGTAAAATCTAAGGGGGATAATTATCAAAAAGGAAGAAAAGGATTCATGGGATTGGGGGAGGGAGGGAGGGAGGGGGGACGTGGTGAGATTGTGGAGAATTTACTATCAAATTTGCTTATTATTGTTAGTAGAAAAATTCTGCAGCACAAAGAGTAAGGGGTTATTATATATTTTGGAGTACAAAGGTGTCTCTTGCTGCTCTACATGTGGCATGGCGTTTGTTGATAGGTAGAGTCCAAACAAAAATAAAATTATTACATAGGGAGATAAGGTTAACAAACACTAGCTGTGAATTTTGTCTTCCTGAAGAGGAAACACTTACACATATCTTGTTAAGCTCTAAAAAATATACACCATCTGATACAGATGCAGTACTTGGGTTGGGATTCATTCAATACATCATAAGGAGTAAATAGAAAACTTTAATCATTTTCATATATCTGAACTGAATGATAAACAAAATAAAATATGGAAAGGATGTCACTACAAAAAATCATGTATAAAGTGACGGTTTTAATATGATGGTTATTAATAACTGGCACAAGTTTCTGTATAATACGACATCTTAATAACTGTCACAATTATCCTTCAATGTTATTTTGAACTGCCACAATTATTCTTCAGGATAAAAAGCCTTGTTTTGGTGCTTCTGCAATCTTAAAGACATATTGTGGGATTTGTTAATGGCCAGAACTCTTTTTCGTTTTCCATTGTCACGCCTTGAACCCTAAAAATATAGTCGGATTCTTTAGTGTTAACATTCAATTTTCGTGCAATGTTTTATAAAGTTGCCAATGCAGGGTTCTATTGCACTCGTGCTGCCGACAAAATGCAGGTTCTGGAGAAAGTACTCGATGAATGGATCATGGATTGTGTTTGGTTGTAGGCCAAACCTCTCTATGGGAAGCAGAGCACACCTCTCTCAGGGGCACGGTCGTCGTGATTTTGTTCGTAGAACACATCCCAGTTCTTATGATTATACAACGTTTTTCTTCTCCAACTTCCCAAATGATTATGGTGAGATGGACATGTTAAAAATCTTCCAAAAATGGGCTAGGGTGAAAGAAGTCTTCATTTCATGTAGGCTAAACAAGTGGGACAAAAGATTTGGGTTTGTGAGATTTTTTGAAGTAAGAAATGCGGGAAATATGGAGAGGGAGCTTGACCAAATATACGTAGGGAATAGAAAGCTCTACGTAAATATCCCAAAGTACCGTCGCCATCTTGTGGAACCAAACAGAGTGGAGAGAAAGGAAGATAGGATCGTGAACAAGGTGAGAACTTTGGACTATGGGAAGAACAAGGTGGAGGAAGCTGAGGTAAATGTGCTTAAGAAAGGTAAGGAGGTATGGGTGGAAAAAAAGGGGAATAAAACCTATGTTGATGTTGTTAAAAGTCATGCAAGAGGGGAATGAAAGGGTCAAGATTCTAAAACTCTTCAACAGTCCTTGCCGTGGATGAAAAAAAGTGTAGTAGGACAATATGTTGATGGGCTGGACTTTGAAAAGCTAAGTTAAGAATTTGTAAAAGGGGGCATGAACATGATAAGAGTAAGATCTATGGGGGGACAACCTAGCTCTCCTAACACCAAGAGAAGGGGAGAATATGGAGGAGTTGATAAAGTTAAACAGAGATTGGTTCGATAGCTTGTTCGTTAGTTTAAAGCCTTGGTTGAAAATGATGATAGCGAGCCACAAAGTAGTATGGGTGAAGTGTTATGGCCTCCCCATCTCTCTTTGGAATGAAGAATGCTTTATAAGAGTGATTGGTGAAGCGGCCAAGTTGATTTCAATCAATAAATCCACGTTGATGTGGGAAAAACTTGAATTTGCTCGTCTACAAGTTCGTCTTGAGAATCATCGGTATGTAAGGTTGGTAAAAGAGATGAGGATTAATGAACATATGTTAAGTATCCTCCTTAAAGAGGACCATTCAGTTTCCACTATTGATTACTGCAAAGGCCACTTCTACAACCATGATTCTTCAAACAGTGTATCATCTTCAGAAACTTACGTGGAAGAATCCTCCTTCTCCGAGAGAAGTGGTGAGGAGGAGAGTAACCACTAGGATGGGGAAGAACTCCAGTCAAAGGGAAAGGAGGTGGGAGGAAGAGAGGAGGAAGGTGGGGCATGGTCGGCACAAACGTCAAAGGCCCGTTTTGAGGCTTCTTCCTCAGAAAACAGAGCATGTCAGTGTAAAGGTGAAAAGTCACACACGAATGAAGGAATGTAGAGGCAGAATGTATTTGAAGAAACTATTTTTGTCAACCAAGCTGACAAAGTATATGGGGTTACTCTTAATAGCCCTACCACTTATGTTGTTTTGGCAAAAAAAGAGAAAGACGTAGAAGGTAGTCTTAGCCAGATGGAAACAAAAGTGGTGTTGGGCCAAGAAGGGAAGATGGAGGCCCAAATAGAGGATGGGCAGGCGTTAACGGGGGGGAGATGGATTCAGGTTTAGGCCAAATCAGATGGGGCTCGGGCTGGAGTTAAACGAAGGAAAATCCCATGAAGCAAGTTGTGATTTGACACATGTGGTATCTAGAGTCTAGGCTTGTTGTTGCTTAAATTTTGAGTTGTATTACACTTTACTTTCAAGAGCTCTTTAATTCAAGTTGTTTACCATTCTGTTTTAGGATTTATTTTGAGTTTTCTTGCTGTTTTCTTTTGTTACACCATGTGTTTGTGAAAAGGATTCTAGCACTCA
>Ga0123341_1001067_pt1 | contig 19600 bp, 21 predicted proteins | sample Turbeapinknodule_FD_89959 | JGI IMG/M metagenome (GOLD analysis project Ga0123341, IMG submission 89959) | Root nodule microbial communities of legume samples collected from Mexico - Turtle bean Mexico pink nodule | ecosystem: Host-associated > Plants > Roots > Nodule | place: Mexico: Nepantla...
AAGTAACCAAACCTAGATTACTTACACACACCACCAAAGAAGTGACCTTGATCCCCTCAAGAAACACACTTCCTTTGGCTCAGCACATACACCACCAAGAATGTTGATCTTGACAACCTCAAGGGCACACAACACTTCTTGGCCTATCACACCAGAGTTTACACAAAGTACAGAAGGATTACACTTGTTACAGAATGAACTAAAATCAATACAAATGAAATCTTATTCCACTCTCTCTTGATCAAAGCAAGCTCAAAGCAATCTTTAACTCTTGAAAGCAAAATCAGTGAAAACTCAAATCTTTTTTTCAATGATTAAATCTCAGTTCTTGTTTGTTACAAAAGATGAACAAACTCTTTATAGCTTTCAAAGAATGGTCAAAGCATATAAAACAGGAGCACATTCAGTTACAAAATCATTTAAAGCTCAGTCAACACACAAAACAATTTTCTGTTATGATTTGAAAACAAACAACCGGTTGAATGTGCGAATCAATCGGTTGTTTTGGTTTGACAGCAAGTCAACCACCAAAAATAGTTTTCAACCTTTTTCAAAACACCTAAGAGTGAAACAATCGGTTGTTTCGACAAAACAACATCAATTCAAAAGGTTTGAAAAACACTTTAGCTTTGGATTCAATCAAGAGTGGAATTACAAAGATAATCTACCCCAGATCCTATTCTAAAGCACCTCAGCAACAGCAAGCACATCCAGCCTTCCATCAAACTCAAAGGATTTGGATTCTTCAAAGCTTGAACACATTTGATTCAATATAAATGTGGTGAAGGATTTCATGGATGTATTTTCAGGAGAAATACTTGGATTACCTCCTAAGAGAGAAATGGAATTCTATATTGATTTGGTACTTGGAGTTGGACCAGTGTCAATGGGACCTTATAGAATGGCTCCAGCCGAGTTTATTGAACTAAAGAAGCAAGTTGAAGATTTGTTGGAGAAACAATTCATCAGGCCAGGTGTATCTCCATGGGGGGGCTTTGGGCTTCTAATTCAAAAGAAAGATGAAGGGTCTCAGTTGTGTGTAAATTACAGGCAGTTGAAAAGAACAAGTATCTTTTTCCCATAACTGATGATTTGATGGATCAATTATATGGAGCCTCAGTATTCTCAAAGATTGGTCTGAGATTTGGATACCACCAAATTTTGATAAAGGCTGAAAATGTTCAGAAGACATCCTTTAGGTCTCGTTATGGACACTATGAGTATGTGGTGATGTTGTTTAGAGTAACAAATGCTCCAGCTTTGTTCATGGATTACATGAATAGAATTTTTCGTCTTTTCTTGGATAAGTTTGTTGTAGTCTTTATAACATACTTATTTATTCAAGGACTAAGGAAGAACATGAAAAACATTTGAAGACAGTGTTGGGGATTCTAAGGGAGAAGCATTTATATACTAAGTTCTCTAAGTGTGAGTTCTGGTTGAAGGAAGTCAACTTCTTAGGGCATGTAATATCAGCTCAGGGGATCTCAGTGGATCTAGCCAAAGTGTAGGCAGTACTTTAGTGGGAACGCCCTAAGACAGTCACTGAGATAAGGAGTTTTGTTGGTCTAGCTGGATACTATCGAAGGTTCATTGAAGATTTTTCCAAAGTAGTAGCTCCTTTGACACAGTTAAGTCGCAAAGATCATCCTTTTGCTTGGACTGACACATGTGAGATCATAGAGCTGAAGAAAAGGTTAACTACTGCTCCAGTGTTAATGATTCCTGATACAAGAAAACCTTTTGAGGTTTACTGTGATGCTTGACTTTAAGGATTGGGCTATGTTTTGATGCAAGAGAAAAGAGCAGTTGCATATGCTTCAAGGCAACTCAAAGTTCATGAGAGAAATTATCCTACTCGTGACTTAGAGTTTGTAGTTGTGGTGTTTGCTTTGAAGATTTGGAGAAATTATTTGTATGGAGTTCAATTTCAAGTGTTTTCAGTGGTCATAAAAGTCTGAAATACTTGTTTGATCAAAAAGAGTTGAATATGAAAAAGAGAAGATGGATGGAATTTCTGAAGAATTGTGATTTCCAACTAATGTATCGTCCAGAAAAGGCTAATGTAGTTACAGATTGTTTGAGTAGGAAGTCAATACAGGTGTCAGCCTTGACGATTAAAGAGGAAAAGTTGATTGAGCAGTTTAGAGATCTAAATTTGGGAGTGAAATTCCATATTAATTATATTAGTTGTAGTAAATTAACTATAACTAATGATTTCATTAAAATGATAAAGGAAAAACAGTTAGAAGATCCTAGTGTGAAGCATACTGTGGAGTTACTAGGCACAAATCAAGCTAAAGACTTTCAGATGGGGGAATATGAGATCTTGATATTTAATGGCGAAATTTGCATAACTACAAAAGAAAAGATGGAGAAAATGATCCTAGAAGAGGGTCATAAGAGTCATCTTAGTCTACATCCCGGTATAAATAAGATGTACCAAGATTTAAAAGAGTCATTTTGGTGGTCAGGCATGAAGAAAGAAATAGCTCAATATGTTGCTACATGTTTGACATGTTAGAAGGCAAAGGTGGAGCATTAGAGACATGGTGGTTTGTTGCAACAGTTAAATATTCCTAAGTGTAAATGGGATAGCATTGTTATGGATTTCGTTACTCATTTACCAAGATCAGTAAGGGGTCATGAGGTAATAGTTAATCGACTGACGAAGAGCGCTCACTTTCTTCCAGTTAATTGGAGAATATCTATGACCAAGTTGGCACAATTATACATCAGGGAGATTGTGAGATTGCATGGAGTACCTTATAGTATTGTTTCATATAGAGATCCTAGATTTACTTCACGGTTTTGGCAAACTCTACAAGATTCTTTGGGGACTATATTAAGAATGAGCTCTACATATCATCCTCAAACAGATGGGTAAACTTAGAGAACTGTTCAATCCTTAGAAGATACGTTGAGTACATGTGTATTGGATCATCTGGGAGGTTGGGATGAGATGTTGCCTCTGGTGAAATTCACTTATAATAATAATTATCATGCCAGTATTGGCTCCATATGAAGCTTTGTATGGGAGGAAATGCATAACTCCTTTATGTTGGTATCAGGATGGTGAGACAGTTTTGGTTGGGCCAAAGTTAATTCAACATACCACTAAGAAGGTGAAGTAGATATAAGACAAAATTAAGCTTCTCAAAATAGACAAAAATCCTATGTAGATAAGAGGATAAAACTTTGGAGTTTGCAACTGGAGACCATGTGTTCATGAAAGTGACATCTACCAAGGGTGTAGGACAAGCTATGAGATCGAGAAAGTTATCTCCTAAGTTTGTTGGACCATACCAGATTCTAAGGAAGATAGGTCCAGTGGCTTATGAAATTGCTCTACCTCCTCAACTAGCAAACCTGCATAATGTCTTTCGTGTATCACAGCTAAGGAAGTATATCCCAAACCCTAGTCGTGTATTGGAAATGGATATTGTGTAAATCAAGGATAACTTGTCTTTTGAAGCAAAATCAGTTAGGATTGAAGATCATTAGAGTAAACAACTCATAGGCAAGACCATCAATATGGTGAAGGTGGTGTGGGATGATAGATTTGGTGATTCAACTTGGGAATTAGAAGAAACCATTAGAGAAACCTATCCCTATATTTTTTCTGGTAAGTCAATTTTCGAGGACAAAAATTTTCTTGTTGGGGAGAATGTAAGGATCTAGAAAATAACCTTAGAGTAGTAGTGGTATATTTTAAATGACACTTGAATATTTTGTTATTAAAATGAAAAGAACAAATAAATAGAAAATTCACTTATTCGGGTTTCATTTTAAAAGAACAACCATCTCTCTAAAAGATTCCTTTTTCCTTTCCTTTCCCTTCTCTCTAAGATTTTGACCTCCTCGTTCATCTTTGACAATCGGAGTACACCATTAAAATCATGGCAGCAAAGACTACAAGACTGCCCGATCAAAATCTCTAATAAAGTAAGTTCATTTGTGTTCTTCTCTATGAGTCAAATTTTGAACTTGTAGGTTGGTCTCAATCTAGGTTTGAACTTCAGGACTAGTCTCTGTTAGCTCAAAGTCTTAGTGATATAGTTAGATAATTGATTAGAACTATGTGGTGCAGGTTAAGCTACTCTTTAGCTTTTGATAGAATTGGAGCTCTTGGTGAGCATCTGCTCAAGTAAAGGTAATTAAGGAAAGCTAGTTTAAATTGCCAATAGAATCCTAAGCTAGAAGATTTGGATGTAGGGGTGACGTGGTCACCAGTCTCAAATTTTCTAGCAGAATTTCTTGTTTTTGAGTAGATTGAAATTTGTTTGAGATTGAAATGTGAAATTGTTGATATAATAGATGTTGTAGAATGTATATGAGTTTGGAATTGAACGAGCTAATGAATGTATTTGAATAATTTGTTGAATTAATTCAAATGAAATGTTTGATAAGAATTGATTGTTTGATTTTAAATAATTTTGATTTAGAAATCATAAATATGTGTGTGTGTAGATTGACATAATAGCTAATTGACTCAATAAGAGTGTTTGTATAATGTTGAGCAGGAACTGTGAATGTAATGTGTAGATTTATAAAATTATGGGTTGAATGTAAGGTTGGTTTATTTCTTTTTGTATAGTTTCTACTTATAAATTATATAGACTTTTATTTTATGTATATTTAATTGAAAAATCATTTAATTAGATATGTATGTGATTATTGGATGAAATTTTGTGTGATTTGAAACTCTACACTTTGGTGATGTAATTGTGTGATTTAGGATATTGTGAGATTTAAAATATGAATTTTAATCGAGACATGGTATTTTCAGAAAAGAAAATATTGTGTTAAGATTATTTAGGATGTGCATTGACTAGGGATTCGTTTAGAATAAGATATCTTGACTTTCTTGAGATAATGGAATCATATAGATGAAGTTATCCAGGTGGTGAGAGTCAAAGAAAGTTCATATGAATGGGTAAATTGTTTGAAAGATAACTAATTTGACCTGTTATATGAGTTAACCTTGTAATAGTAGGAGAGATCATATTGAGATTATTTATGCGTATAATTGTGAGGATTTCAAAGTGAGTTAGTAGGACGTGCAGATTTTTAAGTCTAAGTCAACGTACGAGTCTTCCAGAAATAGGTTCAAGTGTCTAAGTATGTTGATTAGTAGAATTCTGACATGAGAAATGTGAATGATGATTTATGATAAATGTATTAAGTTTGTTAAATTTAAATTAAAATTGAAATTTCATATAATTATTTTATAATTATCTTATCATGTTGTTTGTTGTGCTTTATTTGTATTAAAATTTTACTTTTAAAATTGTTATGTATGTATTAAAAATTTTATGAAGAATATCTTTTTGAGATACAATATAATAAAGTAATATATATTTATATGTTAATTAGATATTGCAAATAGGATATCCAGAATATAAATAGGGTGTTACAAATTTCATCACTAAAGTCCTTATACACCTTTATCACAAAAATGGGATTTTTCTAAAACTCTTGATTATTTGCACCATACCAACAGTGACCACCAAAATGTATACTCATAACTTTATTTTATGAAACTCTCAACATATATTGTAATTTTCTCTTCAATATTATGAACTATTTTATTACGTACGTGTAGAGCTTCATTACTAAAGAAAAATAAAAATTTAGTTGTACCATTAACTCCGTATTATATTATAAATAAATAATTACACCCAAAATATTTGTTTTTCCCTCATGCTCTTCCTAAAATATTTTAAAAATACAAAGCAATCAAATCATACAGTACATTTCATAATAAAATTGTAATGAGCCCACGCTATGTCATTTATGATGTGTCACAATCTTCCCCATTCAATAGATATATGCAAACTAAAAATTGCTGAAAGATTATTAGTAAATAAACATTGGTTACTAAAATATTTTCTGGCCATTTTGGGATGAGCAAATTTTAGGTTGAGTATCTTAACATAGACAACACCTCTTGAAAACCAGTATCTATCATACTCAAGATGCTTATCTCACATACCAAAGTAAATTTCATTCTTCAACTCAAGTAAATATAACCTAACCGAACCAGGTTCCATCACAAAAGCATAGGCATTCATGCACAGTGTCCACATGTTCATTCACATGACACTTAAAAACTAATTAGCATTCATACATATATACAGCACAAACTGCAAATCAGAAATACAAAGCAACAGGTTATAGAACAAATAAATAAAAATCATTTTATTTTATTTTTACGAGAAAAAAAACATGGTTGTACAAACAGAATAGCCCAAACAGGGCAAGAATTAGAGGGAGAGTTGGATGAGCAGAGAACCTATATTAAGCTTTTATCTCAGGTGAAATCGTCAACAAATTCTACTAATATATGAAAAAATTTGGAGAGGATGGTGAGGGTTGGAAAAAGGAGAAAGAAAACCTATGATGATATAATACAATAGAGAGGCAGAACCAATGATGGGATTTCCACATCAATAGGTCACTGCTGACCTTGTTGCACCATTTAGGTGGTGATAGAAGAATAGCCTAAGCAAGAAATGCTATACAGAGAAACCTTTACATGAAATAGCTCAGAGATCTCATTTTTCTTGATCCTCCTTCTCCGTAGAGGTCATTCCATTGAAGTAGTTCATTCATATTTGTTGACTCCGATGACACGCTCGCACACACCTGCACGAAAATACATCAAACTCTGTATATTAGCACGAAAAGGACTCTATCAAGCAATGCATGATCAACATGAAAAACAAAACCCATTTTGTAATCCATTCCAACAATCTACAGAGATAGCTTAATGTTCAATGTCAGAATCGGTATCATTTTCCCAACCTTCCATTCACCAGACACATATAATAAAGGTCATTCATTCATTGTTGAACTTCCATTTCCATGGCAATATTCCCCCAACAATTTAAAGCTTAGTGAGCCCAATTTATTAGGTAATTGCATTTGCATCAAGAGTCAAGACTATCCCCTCCCCAAGATCTCATCGATTTTAGTCATTCCAACCTTTAACAATTCGATTATTGTATAGAAACATAGAATCCTCATCGTGTTTAAACAAGCTGAAAATGCATGTGCCAGTATCAGATTTGCACTCTAGTTCTCATCTGTGGCAACATCTGCCCATCCAATAAAGCCAAGTCCAGAATCAATCACTAAACACTGAAGGCAGACCACAATACTTTCTACATCACCCTCGACACAACCTCCAAATTTAATTTCTAAGATTGGACGGTTTCACTAGCTGGTCGGCGATTACATCCTTTGTTATATATGTCATCCACCAATAATACAAAAGGCCTAAAAATTAGTGGGGGTCTAAAGGACTGTATACATCAAAGTGAGCACTATTTTAAAAAGAAAACATGGAAATGAATTAAAATACCTGCTCATGCGCATATCGAAAATCATCCATTCTCAAAGGCCGAATGTCAGAGCTGCCACACAATCCAGGTAAAGGTTTGTTCTCAGATAATGCTATGGTTTTCTCCTGAAAGAGACATTTCATGTCAAAGTGAGGAAGAGATCACCATTCCTTGGACTATTATGCAACCACATTATGATGCAAAGGATTATATTTAGCACTGAATTGATATTTCTGTATGACAGAAAGCTAGGTAGATAGTTTTGAGTTGTATGTCACTAACCTTCTTTTCCTTCTTTAAGATCTCTCGTAATGGGCAGTGAGCTGCTGTGACACACAGGGTCTGCAATCAAAAGATAACGATGAGAATATTTGCTGGAGAATCGAAGGTTACCTTCTGCAGAAACCAAGAAAGAAATGAAAAATATATAAATGCAACCTTTAGATCACTCCCAGAATATCCATCAGTCATATTAGACATTGCCTCAAAATCGACATCAAGTGCCAAATCTTCTTTCGCTAAAATGACTCTGAGAATTTTTTCTCTGTTTGGAGCATCGGGCAAATTAACCATCAATCTACATAAAAAGAAAAGAAAAAAAAAAGACCTGCATTAGAATGGATGTCATTTGTAAAACATGAAAATACAGGTCAACAATAAACATAACATGCTCACCGTCTTGGAAGCCTCCTAATAACAGCCTCATCAAGATCAAAAGGCCTGTTCGTAGCAGCAAGAACAAGTACACGCTCTTTATCTTTAGTACGCAAACCATCCCAATTAACCATAAACTCATTTTTCATTTTTCGCATAGCCTCATGCTCACTGGGATTTTCCCGTCTTCCTAGCATACTATCAACCTGCCATGGCGAATCAACACAATTATGGCGACTAAGAAAAAACATACTTTCAACCATAAAAACTGAAAACATTTAAATATGCAGGTCTCCAAATTCAGCCAGTTTTTCATTTGCCTGTTGTTTTAGAATGTTCAAAGAAAGTAAAAGAGTTGGAAATCAGATAAATATAGCTAAATTGAAGAATAACTGTTACAGAAGATAATCACAAAAACAATATAACCAAGGAATTCAGTAAAAAAATCAGCTTAAGTTCATAAATTTTGGTTCTGAACTGCTATAAGTTAATTCCAAATCACATCCCACCCTTCTCTTCAACCCAATGTATCAAGCCTACATAAACACGGTTACAGCACTCCAGACACCATTGCCACTCTAGTTCAGCTTAGCAAAGCCTAAGAGGTCTACCCCCTTTAATAATCTAAAATCAATAACTGTATACCTAAACAACAACATTTCAAAGTAATCAATAACTATCTAATCACATTATATAAGCCACAAACTCCTTTGGCACGTCCCTTTAAGATCATTTATACTGACCATACTGTGAAGGGGGGTCAAAAAAATTATTTAAAACGAAGGAAAAAAAGAAGATAAACAAATGACATTATAAACCAACCTCGTCAACAAAAATAACACTTGGAGCAATTTTGCTGGCCAGAGAAAAAACTGCTTTTACATACTTTTCTCCTTCACCAAACCACTGCAATAAACAAAACCATTTCTTGTCACTGAGGCATATAAGGAAATACACAGCATAACAAAAGAAATTTGCAACATCAGTACCTTTGAAGTAATGCTGGACATTGAAATGTTAATGAAATTTGCTCCAGCTTCAGTAGCTACAGCCTTTGCAAGCATTGTTTTTCCCGTGCCAGGGGGGCCAAAAAGCAATATTCCCTTGCAAGGCTACATCCAAACTAATTACAATGAGGTTCTACACACATTATATGAATATGATCTACTTAAAAAATGTGTTCCACAAGTCATATAAAGAACCTAAAACGGAAATTTATTCACCTTAGTCAGCTGTCCTTTGCAAAATAATTCAGGCCTCTGAAGAGGAAGCATGACCAATTCCTTCAAGGTGTCCTTCACATTTTCTAAAGCTCCAATATCATCAAATGTGACCCCAATATCAGTTGGTGGAATAACATCAGCAAGCAGCTTCTTCTCAAACTCGTTCTCAGTAACCACATCCTGGAAAGGCAATTCAAAAATACCGGTGACTGTTCCATAATTCAAACCATTCCACAGTAACAAAACCAGATGGATACTAGCAGAGCAAAATATCTCCACGAGAAATGATGATGGTAAAAGGCATAAACTTGTAATATCTAGTGTTAAACTACCTTGAGTGATTTTTTCAAGCTTTTGTTTTCATTTTGAATGCCATGTAGAATGTTAAGCCCATAATTAATGCTGCACAGTAAGATGAAAGTTTTGTCAACAAAAAATACTGTTATAAGAAAAGCAACATGCCCAAGAATAACAAATACAACCTTTCTGCAGATATCACAAGCTTAGAATCTTTGGCAGAAGCTTCAGATGAATGCATAAAATGGTAACTTATAGCCCAGCCAATGATCTTCTCCACACCTAGAAAATGGAGATCATAGAATATTATCAGTCATAAGACAGCAAATCTCAGCGTCTCATATTCAGTTGAGAAAAAAATCTATACATTGCAGTAAAAAAGAACAAAGAAACTCACTTTCAGTTGCTAGGGTTTGATCTTTGATGCAAAGAGTCTCAAGGTCAGGGCAATCCAATCCAATCCTGTTTAGAACCTGAATCATTAGAAGAATCTTATCAGATGTTTGACAATGGCAAAAAAAAATTAGTATCTAATAAACCAAACTTTAGTCACATACAATACTTCAAAAATGAGCATCAAGGTATCATTTTGTTAGCAGTAATTGGCCATGTGAATCAAATAATGGATATGGTTGGTCAAGACGAATAGGCTTGAAAAAGAGGAAACAAAAAGTTATTCACACAAACAACTTTTAGAATGATGTTGAACATTGTTAAGTAGAGTTGGGAAAATTTCCCAGCCAATGCAAGTAATGCCACATATTCCAAAGGCGAAAAAACACGTAACCCACAAACCAGCGAAAAATTGAAAAATGCAGAAAAATTGCAGCAACAAGGGCAATCATAAAATATAACAAAATATCCTTGTCCTGCTTCATGAATTCGTAGGAAACATAGAAAACAATAATATCAAAAACAAGCACATAAAAATTAACATGTGTTGCTGGACTCACTGTGCGAACACCGCCAATATTGGACTGAGCTTTCATAGTTTCAATATCACGTTCTAATTGTTTCTTCCAGTCAGAAAGTAAACCCTCATCCTGTAGAAGTTTAGACATAATACAAATACATGAACTGTAAATAGCAATGGAATAAATTTCAAATTTAAGTCAATATGAAGTCATACCTGAGGCAGCTGTATTGTCACTTTGTTTGGGAAAAGGCGACCAAGTTGCTTCATTACTTTAGGGGTTTCTTTGCTCCGATCGTGTAGTCTACTAAAGTTATCCTAAAAAAAGAAATGGTGCCGGGTTATATATACAATGTATATATAACGATATTAACAAGGATCTAGATCTATCTCCAAGCTAGGAATAGTGTAAAGGTACAGAAGACAAGTGCCCTAACTTCCAAGCTAGAAATATGCAACAAGCTTTAAATCAAGGTAAGAAGTGCAAAGGGCTGTGACTCTTATACCGGGAAGGCAAGATCAAGTAGTGCTGTCTGATTGCTCCCAAACTTGGTAAATAGAAGGCCACCAGGTTGGGTCTGCAAGCATAACCATGCAGCAATTAAATAAAGCAGCAAAAACATTCCCGTAATCATGAAACCCTACAATGTAATGCTAGATAAAAATACAATAATGAGACAGTACCTTCTCCTTTCTATTGTCAAGCATAGTATGAGAGCCAATTACCACAACATTTGGTGGCAAGCTTTCAAATTTATTTTTCAAAACTTCATAGTTCCCAACCAGTGTCTTCTCTATATCTTTAATGAACAACAGTAGTGGACCACTTTTAATCTGATTAGAGGTAACCTATGCACAAAGCAAAGAGGGATGTTAAATGTACTTCTTTAAGAATAGAAGCATCTTTTCATCCAGTAAAGAATAAGGACAACCTCAAAGATATCATTTATTGCAACTTTGTCCGAATCATCCCCTCCAGAGACATCTACCCGTAGTAAATGATTTGCTGCAGTTTAAATCCTCAATGAATTATATGTGCTAAAATAATAGCACGGAATATACTAAAATGCAGATAAGGCAACAAAATTTCAATCAAACACAGTGAATTACCCGAACAAAAGAACCCTCTATCATCTTCACAAAGTCCTCCAAGATCATTGCCATCAGGAATTGATTTATCAAACCTAACCCCAATTTTTGAAGACCCATTATCTTCAAAAGCAAGCATAACTTTACCCAGGGAGCCATAGCTTGGTCCCCTGACATATATAGCAAGAATTATATTCTTAATTTCCAAAAAGTTAGAAAAAATAAATGAAGATAAAAAAATTGCAGGAGTATAAAATATTAACATAAAAAGATATTTAAAAATGTGAATGAAATTTAAAAAACATAAAAGCTCTCTAGTTAGTCACAGCACAATAGAAGTTGAAACACCTTCAGAATAGCTAGGAGCCGAGGAGCAATGAACCAGAGAAAAATCCATAAAAACCCATAACACAGTAAATCTGGAGCTCAAGTCCATCATTTTGCTTCAGTTAAATACAAAAGGAGAAATGACAAAAATATCAGAAATGAAGTACTAAGAAACGGCTCCAAAGTGAAATTATTTCTTTTCCTTTTGTCAAAAAAAGTGTGAATGTTTCTGAAGTTATAGCCTCTGCAAATGAGAACTGCCATTAAAATCCCATTTGACTTTAATAAAAGTTAAGCATGCTTTTTCAATGTGCATCCTACTCTATAAAAAAAAAGACAATACAAATCTAATAATTCATGGATCAACCTTTATCACTCATAATTGTAAAAATCTTTTAAGTATAATGATTTCATTCCATAAAACAAATTACCTTGAAGGATAATTTGGTAGTGCTGAGACGGCAGAAGGAAAATTCCCAACAAATTTTACTCTATCACCTGCAATTTAGCAAGCAACATGTCATCAAAGACAAAAAAATTGTCGCCAAGCATTCATTATAAAGCAAAGACAACGGGAAGTAAATTTGCAGATCAATGCTTATTTCTAGGGCATAACAGCTTACCCTCTTTAAGAGTAGTGCCTTTTGATGATGCAGTGGAAACCTCTTGCTTCAGCATAGCCTGAGAACTTAACGTGGATCCACCTATAATTTCAGCATCAACACTAGATGCTGGTTTCTTATTATGTAATGTGGCAGTCTGGGAACTTCTTTTTGCAAACACAGATGGCCTTTCAGGTCTGGAACTTTCTTTAGCAGAATCTACTTCCTTTGCAGGTGCTCCCTGAAAAACCCCATTTGCATAATTAAGAATAAGTGTACATTAATCCTCATTTACCCAACAACCATCTCAACAGAAGCAAGCAAATAATCCCAGTGAACACCATGATCAAGAAATACTTTAGACTGGTAAGGAGATTTTGAAAAACCTTTATGACTATAACAAAAGAAGAATGTCTAATATAAAACATACACCAGGCAATGAAAGAGAATCCACAATCAGTAGCCTGGCACCAAAATGCTTCGCTAGTGCCTTGCACAAAGTCTCCTGATATATTTCCGAACCTACACAAGAATCATACAAAATATCATTATTCTATCACACAACAGGGAAATAGAAGCATAAGCAAGAATTATGTAACCACCTGCAGGACCAGATAACAATATTCGTGGAGACACTGATGGGAGATCAGAAGCATATTTTCCAAAGCCATTGCACTTCAAATGAATATATGTAGAAGCAATCAGAACGTTCTTTGTTGTATCACTGCATAATACAAAACATCATAACTAAGTAAACATAAATTATCTCTCATCAATCTCTCCAGTAACTACAAGCAATTCAAGCCAGCACTCTAGAAACAAAAATACCAACATAGCCATAGTTCACATATAATTGTGACCATAATGGCCTTTTAGTTCAGACAGAGGAATGAAGAGATAAATTGATTACAAGCAAACCTTAGATAATACGGGAAAGTTTCAAAAGAGACATCAATATCCTCAGATTTGAGAATTCTCTGTTGTAAACTGTCCTTGAATGCTTGCCGCCTGGTTGAAGCCAATATTGATGGGGTATCAACATCTTTAAGAAGTTCTCTTAATTCCCTTCGCTCTTCCAATATCTTGGTAATGCCACAACTTATATCGAGTTCAGGACATGAGCCAGCAAGCATGCGCAGTAATGGCCTCAATTCATATGTAGCAGCAGTCACCTTCCCAACATCAGCATCCACAGTGGTGTCGATTTCTGTTGTGTCAAGGCTAGGATTTTCATTAACAGTGTTAGAGGATGCTAAAACAGATTTTTCTGCAGTGAAAACTCCAGATGATGGTACATCTTTATTGGTGGCATCCTTCATTTCACTGTCGGGCACATCGTCCCCATTGCCAGAAGGTAGTGATGAAATGTCAGTGTTCTGTTGCACATTCTTTCCATTTTTAGTAGGAGACGAAAGGAGAGATAAGTCTTTATGAAGATTAGATAAAGAGGCCAATATCGATGCTCCAGCAACAGCAGAAGGGTCACCAGATCTAGCTTCAACTTGTGCTCCATTTATAGGAGCACTCTGGGCTTCTAATATACTCACGGAAGAAGGTATACCAGCGGGACTAATATTGTTATTTGTGAGCTGCTGAAAGATCTGAATTCAGTGTTAAGGACACATAATACATAAACAAAAGAAATTTAGGAATGGAAAAAAGCAGCTTATAATGAATAAGCAGAACACATGACATGATTAACTGATATCCTTGCACAATGTAAGTGATCACATAAGCATGTAAAGAAAGAAGAAGCAACAGAAACTAGATGGAAAACAGATAAATTCTTCTAATAAAACCATATGTAAAGGATACATAAGCATGCTTGCCAGAAGAACCAAAGACCACCTCATCTCCTCCACTTAAAATCAAACGGGTATTCTTTCGATGAGTTCTTCCATTAACTTGAATAGAACCTTTGCCCCCGGTGATTTCAAGTAAAGCAACAGACGAGCCTCCACGCTGGGCAGAGAGTCCAACAACAACTTTGGTCAGTAATCTTAAAAATCCACGAAACTGCTAAACAGTACTTTTCTTCAGAGTGAATAATTTTCTGAAGCATCCCAAACAAAACTAGTTCATTTCATTAATGTCTTTGATTAAACATCTAAAATAGGTTATTTTTGTTTGAGAAATGACTATTTTGTCATGATAAAGCTGGAAAGAAGATGGACCACTAACTATTCATCTGATCATTTCAAGTTTTGAAAGACAAGAAACTCTACCTCTATGTGGCTCAACTTGCACAACATATTACCAACAGTGGGATCTTTAAGCCATAAATTACAATTACGACCTTGACCAACAGTGAAGCTAAGATCACTTATGGACACATGAGGATTCTGGAAAAGGATGAATAACAAAAACATTAATCCCAAATATATAATAGTACATCAGAAATGGAATCTTTAACAAGACAAACGCAAACCAGCTCATAGTACCCCCCCTCCCCATTTTAATCCAACAGAAAATAGAACAAACATCGAAATATACATGAATATTACACAAGTCTACCATCAACTATATTTTTTCAAACAAAATCAAATACAATATCTTTTTTCACCAAACCACTCCAAATCTGTCCAGCACGGTTAAAGAGACACCTTATAAACTGAATATGTAATTACAGTAGAACCAGGTGTCCTGTTATTACATATCTACCAAATGCAATTTGCGAGATACAGTATAAAACAAAATCGGCAATGCACAAAAGACTCAAATATCCCAAAGTTAATAGATTCAACCCCAAAATAAAAGTATGTCACGTCTGATTTGTTTTGTTATTAATCACATCCAACTAATTTGCTTATTATGCATGCATTGTCATAATTTAAGACAATGCGAAGTTATGTCAAACAGAGTAAGTCAAGTAATTAGCTCTTACTATCAAATAAGAAAGAGCCCTGGACAACTAAGGAGTGTCAATTCAACCTTAACTTAGTGCTGCTACTTAAACAAACCTCCCATGACATTATTGCTAAATATGACAAACATCCTCTTGTTTGAGAGATTAAACTCTTTTTTTAAATTATTTACGTCTCTATTCTAAATTTTGCAAAACACTTTGTGCAATCACCACCTTGTCATCTCCGCCCCACAGTCAGTTAAAACAGCATCGCTGCTTCCTTCATCTGCATCTCACAAAAACAACACCCCTTCATGTCCTTCTCAATCTACAAACTTACTTCTCTCCCTCCAATGCCTACTAGATAGCAGCACCTCCAATGTCAAACCCCCCTCCAATTGCTGCCACCTACCACTGTTTCAAACCACCCAGAACCTGTGCATGTTCACTTTTTTCATTTTTGTAGCCATTAAACTATCTTCCTCTTCCTATTCACATTTCCTTCCTTCTTTCCTCAATGATCATTTTCCTTATCCTTTCCTTGATCCCCTCTCTCAAACTTCTTTTTCCTTACTTTGGGCACATATGCATGTGTAGCAGCACATAAAGGGAAAAGGGAAACACCTTGTACAACCCACAAGTCCAAGTTCCCTTCCTCCATTGAGGCAGCCAATTAAAACTATTAAGAGTGGTTTGCCTCATATGGGTGTCACCCAGACTCCAGAACAGTGAATAACAGAATCATCAGGAATCCGTATTCGTTTCCACCACCCTTGACAAAATGAGCTTCCAGAGGTAGAAGATGTTCATAATGGAGATCAATGGCCAAAAACCAAGGTAGATCCTTAAAGCTAAAGCCCTTATTACATAGGGCAAGAAAGCTCTCAGCAGTTACAGACACATTCTTACCATAAACTCTAAGACAACATATGCCATGTTTCCTAACTGGATTTCCAGCAATGAATTAATGAGTCCTCTCCCCTCTTTTTCTGACAAATTTATGATTGAAAGTGTGCAGTTGCAGGGATGCAGTTTAAACTGTTTTGGTGAAGGGGAGGGCACTGGAGAATCCTTTACATTGTGATAAAGTTGTGCCTGGGACAACAAGTAACCCCATGGTTTACATATGTTTGTAACATAATTTTCACTAATAACAAATTCAGGAGATAGGTGTAATCATTCAGTGTAGTACGATAAATACCTCAGACAGTAATTAACCAACAGTCAATGTCATGCATCACGAGGTGTTTAGAATATGAGTAGGCTTGAATAATTTCAGATCCCAGAATCATAAAGTGATTAGTAAGTCATTGGAGTGGTTCAGTGCTGCAATCCATTTACTTGTAGCAGAGCATAATAGGGATGGAGAGTCATGCCTGCAAACAACAGACACAATCCTGGAAAACCATTGCTCTTGAAATGGAAGTTGACAAAACCCCCTATTTACCCACTGTTTTGTCCACCAATCTAGTCACCCTTCCGGTAATTTTTCCACTACACCAATAAATCAGTGTTCATGATTCAAGACTAAATGCACCTTTGCACTTGCATTTGCGAGTTGAAACCAAGAAAAAAAAGTAGGACCTCTTCGCTTTCCAGTCATTCACTCGGTCCAGTAGTGTTTCTCGCTAATCCACACCACTGAAATTGTTTCTAGCCAAGCGTCATTTCATACATCACATTTCAGGCCTCTTGTTCTATTTGCAATTTTAACCTTTAATTTGAGAGGTCTGTTCTGAATTTGTTGCACATATGTTCCTTGAGTTTTGTCATTCACTTGTGTGCACGTCTGACTTTTGATTATTATATGTAATCAATTGTGGATCCCAGAAAAAAGAAAAGCCAATAATCTGCTACAAATATAGCTCATATCATCGCAGACAGGAAAATAGCAGAAGTCACATACAGATTGAAATATATTCCAGCTGTATATGTATAAAAAATGAAGTTGCATCCGAACCAAAAAATAAATTGCATAAAAATTGGCATAATATTAACCATAAAGTTCAATTGGCCAGAGAGTCACTAGAGATGACACAAGGATGCAGGAGGCATGCCACAACCATGACACCATAGTGACACACAGCATAACAACCATGGGTTCAAGGAATTCAACAAGCCAATAGTGCTATACGCTATAGCACCCACCACAGAAGCTATTTAACAGATATTAATTATGATATGCGTCTTAGTTTTTCGGTAATTTATGTTCAAGCAAATTACACAATGGCAGTATAAATTATTTCCCTTGTATTTACAATCTTCAATTGTGGGCTTCCCTCATTCCGCCAATGTTAACAATTGCAGATCACGGAAAATGGCAGAAAATCAATGATCTGCTATATCATACAGCAGAGAGCATCGCAGGCAAATAGCAAAAGTTGCACTGTGATTGCAGATCCAAGAAATTCTGCAATGCAAGAGTACAATAACAATAGAAGATCGTGGGGAATGGTAGAAAATCAATGATCTGCTATATCATACAGCAGAGCGCAGGCAAATAGCAAAAGTTGCACTGTGATTGCAGGTCCAAGAAATTCTGCAATGCAAGACTATAGTGGCTATTTGACAACACTGATTAAGTATGAAAATGCTTTTTAGTTTCTGGTAATTCTTTTATCTTTTAGTAATTACATAAGTGCGGTATAAATTATTTCACTGGCATTAAGGGTTCTCCCGCTTTCAGCTATCCCACTATAGCAGTTTAGATGTCAGTCAATCCGTGCCACTATTTGGGATTGAAAACTATGTGTGGAATGTGAAAAAAGTATTAAGCATCTATCCGTACAAGAGTAGACAAACACAAACACAACAGCTCCGGAACCACCAAAATCACTATTCTTAACAAAAGAAAACTTCAAAGATCAAAATTGCTATGTATTCCTCTTGCGAAATTTGAAAACAAAATTACTCAGACACGCACAAAACCCAAAACAAGCAAGCGTGGTAAAAACCCAACTAAGAACAACAAAAACAAACCTGAGAACACTGTGAAAGGAGTTTTGCCCACGCAACCTTAGGGCTCAATTTCATTGGGCGTTTCTTCGGCCGACCACCCGTGGACACAGTCGCCGCCACTGCGCCAGCCCCCTTCGATTTCTCCGCTGTTTCACCTTAATTTTCCACAAATTCATAAATCTCTTCTATCTGAAAACCCCATGCATGCACAGAACCAACAACCCGATGTGAAACCCAGGCGAAAAAGGTAGTAATTTGCTTACCTAGACACTGAGGGGACACCAAAGCCTCCCCCTCAACGGGCGTAGACGGAGATTTATCAGGCGAAATCGCATCACACCCATCGACGGCCTTCAACGACGTCGTATCGGGCAGATCAGACGGCCGCAGCTCCGGTTCGGCAGATTCATTGGCGGGTCCAGATTCGTTGACCGGTGCGACGGAGGGCACGGTGGTGGATGAGGAATCCTCGGACACCTGCGTCAGCACAGAGAATCGATCAACAGGAGACACCCATCTCCAATTGAGATTAAAATGGAATACTAAGATGAGGAAAAGGGTAATTGGCACAGAAAACCGAGAGGTGGGTAGCAAGAAAAGGGAGTAAAGATTGTACCTTAGATCTTTTGGTATTGTTGGGGGGAGAGGACGAAGAGAGAGAGCGCTTGGAAGAGGAGGAGCTGCTGCGTCTGGTTTCGACCATGGTGGTGGGTTGTGGAGGGTTCTGAGGACGGTCCTTTTCGGGGAAGATGAGGCACGCAGGCTATGACTAAGAATGATTGGGGCAGATCATGTAAATTTTGTTAAGGTATGTGCCTTCGTGCTTTTAATGTAATTGTGGGGTTAATCAATCAATACAAAATAACAATAATATAAGGTATATAATTATTTTAGTACGTTCTTATAGAATTTTCCAATTATAGATATTAATGTATTATAACTTTCTTCACTTTTCATAATAATTACCATCACATTTTATATAAGTACACTTATTTTCTGCTCAAGAATAAAAACTTCATTTTCTTAATTATTTTACTTTTTTCAGGAGATATTCTTTCATGCATGTTACTCTCAATATTAAGTTGTTTTACCACCTCTTTGAAGAATAAGAATTCCATTTTTTACCATATATTTAAAGAATGAGATTACATTTTCATTATATCACGTCATCTTAGTACATTTTGAAATTCTAAAAGTTATATCAAAATATCCTTTTGCTTTATTATTATACTTAATGATCTAATTTACTGGAATTAAAAAAATTATTTGTTTTTTAATGGTGTATTTATTTTAAATATAGATAAGTTTAGTTAGCAATAAAAATTTCTTCAATAGTTTCTTTTAAT
>Ga0123341_1001069_pt1 | contig 19565 bp, 9 predicted proteins | sample Turbeapinknodule_FD_89959 | JGI IMG/M metagenome (GOLD analysis project Ga0123341, IMG submission 89959) | Root nodule microbial communities of legume samples collected from Mexico - Turtle bean Mexico pink nodule | ecosystem: Host-associated > Plants > Roots > Nodule | place: Mexico: Nepantla...
TAGCAAAAGGCAACCTTGAATACACACAACCCTAGAGTACAAGATCATCTAAGACACATTGCAACCTACAAAGCAAAACTAGCTAACATCTACATCAAACACACTAAGGCTAGGTAGAGATGAGTTTCATCCATCTTCAACAAACTTGAGCGTCGAAATATATTCACAAGTACCATGACCCTCTTGTCCAAAAATTAAGAAGAGACTAAGGTAAAACTGTAAAAGACAAGAAGATAACAAGACAGTCTCAACGTATTAAGAACAACGTAAATATTGAAAGCTTTGAAAAAAAATTGGTCTATTTATACCATATTTATAACTTTATTTATTAACTTTTTAATAAAAAACAAATTAAGTCAATTGCATAAAGATTTTAAAATGAAAATTTTATTTAACCATGGAGATAATTTTTTATTGAATAAAATTGTTTGTTTTATTCTTATTTTAAAAGATGATAAATATTTGTGTAAATTTTAAAAATGTTATTTGTGTACACAAGTTTAACCTAAAAGTATAAAAACTTACACTTTCTACGCTTCCCTTGATTCTCACACGGTTACAATATTTTTAACCTAAACGCCTAAAAGCTCATATTGTTGGCTCTTCGGCCCTCACTTCTTTCACACTGTTATATATTCACTGCAAATGTAAGAATTTTATTCAAAAGATTTTCACCTCATATTTTTTATTTGTTCAAATTTTACTTTCTAAAATCTGGTGTGTAAGGAGGTTGATTAGGAGAACTCAAATGCGTATATTAATATTCTTTATCAAATTTATTTTTTATCATGAATATTTTTTATCAAAAATGGTTTACATAATTGAATATATTCTTTCCAAAATCATATTATCATTCAATTTAATAGGAAACATTTAGTTGACTAAATTGATAAATTTTTTTTGAAACTTTTTTATTTATGGTATACTAATAATCTTAAAAAGTTGTTCATAAATGTATACATATTTTAATTATACTAGTTAGAAATTATTTAAATACTTATACATATTTTAAAACAATATTACATCATAATCTATCTGCACCTTCCAATAATTTAACATAATATTATTATTTAATAAAAATAATTAAATAATGATAGATGTTTTTTTTTCAATGTGAGTCCTCATTTTTGGCTATATAAGTTTAACCTAAAAGGCTAAACTCACCCGGCACCTCCTTTCGTCTTCCATTTCTTATTTCTTTCACTTTCTTATATTTGCTGAAGGAAAGCTGATAGCACAGGTTCTCATATTTCATGATTAAATTAATTGAGTCAAAAAAATTTAGATAATTAATTTGTCAATTTTTCTTCTAATTAATGTTTTTTTTAATATCTGTTTCTGTCAAATGATATTTTTGTCACCGATTTGTAGCTGAACAACTCTTTAACTTGTATCTTGTCTACCTATCAGTATTGTATATTATGAAAAAATATTTGATATATTATAGTTACTTAAAGCTACTTTTCATTTAATATTAATACTTACATTAGTACAAGACTTTATTTTTTCATTCCCTAAACCATGTCATTTTGCATACAGGTAAAAAATAGAAGCACCATTGTGGAAGATAAAAAATAGAAGCACCATTGTGGAAGATTAGTGGCATTATCAGCATATTATTCACCAACATTATTTTCTAACATTTACTCTTATACTACAAACTCATATTTTTCATGTGAAATTTTTTTTTGTGTAATTAGTACTTTAATTTAGATTAATGTGTTTTTAATTTGAAAGTGGACTTTATATTTATTTCACATGTCTTGTTGTTCCAGCCTATTCTAAGTTTGTTTTTATCAGCACCTATTCTATTCTAAGTTATGGCTACTAAGTATTAAGTATTGGTGGATTTGATACTCATTTTAATTAATTTAACAGTTTTTCTGGACATTGATTCCCGTATTGTGTTGTTAGGCATTATGATTTATGATTATATTATATGCATTGTTAAATTTCATTATAAAATTGATCTTGCAGGTAGCAGGTGAGTCCAATTTGACCTTACATAATTATTATGTGATTTAGATTTTCATTAATACAACTCAAACATCTACAATATCAATTATTACAATGTTTTAATGTATTAATCTTTTAATGAGTAACATTACTTTCTTTCTTCTTTTTTACCTGACATAACAAAAGGCATGCAAAGTACCAAAGCATTGTTGTTCGAGATGCCTTTTCTGCTTCCAAATGTGATTCACCAATCAAATTCCTCAAGACAAAACAAAGAAAGCTTCTATGATACAGTAAAGAAAGAGAATATCATTTACACAGGTTAATCATACTCTCACTTGAAACTTGCATCTTTGTTTTCCACTAAACAAAATGTTGGAATTTGTTCTTATACTCTCACTTGAAACTTACATACTTTCTTTCTAACTAAACAAAAATGTTGGATTTTTGGAAGGAAGGGCATCTTCGAATTGGGTGAACCAATTGGCTTGGTGTGAAGTGTTGGAATTCTCTTAACAAGTATGTTGGGTAGTACCTAGGCTAACATATGTGAAAATAGTTTGGTGTTGTGATGTAATTGGTTGCTTGGTGGGTGGGTCTTCTTGGCACTCGTATAAGGGTTAAAATATTCTTGAAATATCCCTTTTTAATTTCATTTATTCTTTTTTGATAACGAAAAATTAAACAAAATATTTTGATATTACATATTGATTGTACTTCATGCTTTAGCTTGTTGTAATAAGGATATATATCAATGCACCCAAAACCATGATATTTACTTTTTTTTTATCAGCAAAGAATTAAGTAAATTAAAGGGGACACTTTAGGGGTGTCCCAACCCTTATACAGAACCAACAACTGCAAGTCTAAGAAACACTTAAAAAAGGAAAATAAAAAGGCTGCATGATACACCCGGTATAAAGACAAGGCAAGCCTAATCTTTTCATCAGAGCTTGGGCTTAAGACAAACATAAATAAGCATGAGCCAAGGTCCATTTCCTCGGCACAGCAGCATAAAGATTGTCCCTTAAAAGTAAAACCAGCTTACGGGATTAGCTGTACATACATCTTGCATATTCCATCATTCCCATACACCACCCAAGACTATAAAATGTTGATCCTACCCTGCAAGAAAGCACCACATAAAAACTACACTTGTATTAGAAAGCACACCCCTACCCACCAGTACACTCCCACCACTCCAACTACACCGAGCCTACTATTTTAATAACCCTTCCACCTTCGGCAATTACCTTGTTTGGTTCGGTGCCAAACCAACACCACCCGAACAGGGGCTCCATCAGTACAACCAATACATCCTTCTTGCTGTGACCACTTATGGAAATGTTTAACTTGGGTCATCTCGTTCCATAAAACTTCCTATCCAAGCAGACCCTATTTTATACTTCTTCCAACCGCTAATAGCTCCCAAATGAAAGCTTAACACCAACATAAGGTTTGTTGCCTAAGACTGACTCAACTTGCGAAGGCCAAAGGCAACGTTTATATCCCCCAAAAGCACTGAATAAACAGAACGAAACCAGCACAAGATTACAAAATAATTAAGGGTCAAACAAACCCCATTTCTTGGTTATCTTTAGCATGACCCAGAACCCAGGTAATATTAGTGTAGCCAACCAACCGAAACTAATAAAAGGAGCATCCTATCCAGGTTCCCCTACCAATCCCAGTGGTTGCACCGTACTTGCAACACCGAAACCCAAATAGGACGCCCAACATCACCAACGAACCCAAATCAATTATGGCGTCTCACTATCAAAGGCCCACATGGAGACCCTACTTGGTACAGCTTTGACGTGATCAGACCTTCGAAAAACACCTATTCTGCGATGAATAATCAACGTACACACAACATGCATTGAATTGGATTTAAAAGCCAATCAGAAAAAGCATATGAGAATGACCCTCCCCTATGTTTCAGCCACAGCCAGGACATAAGTTTAGCTGCTTGAAAGGCTTCCTCGTGGTCAGGGACCCCTTGTCTAAAGATCACATTGTTCCTGTGCTCCCATATGCAGCGTAGGATGGCCACCCAGACTTCCTTCCAGACTTGGTTCTGCTTCTCGAACATATTAGAAAGATGAAAATTCAGAAAATGGTTGCATATATCCTTATTGTTTGCACCCAGAACACCTATCCATCTAGAGCATAGCGTCCAAACGCGATAAGCAAAGGTACAGTCCAAGAACAAATGCTGGGTAGTTTCTACTGACTAGTTACATAAAACGCACAGAGGAGAATTCACCACAATCCCTCGTGCCACAAGATTCTGACGAGTTGGGATTCTGTCCAGAAGGATTCTCCAGGCTGTTATTAGAGCTTTTGGGAAAGCTTTGGTCTTCCATAAAAGTCTAAAAACATCATTACTTGGTCTGGTTCCTTGGTTAGCTAAAAGGCCATATGCTGATTTCACCGAGAAAAAACCTTTGGAATCCCCATTCCAAGAAATAAAATCCTTAGAATCCTTGTGCATAACACCCCTTGATAACACTTCTGGTAATTCTTCCTCCAGAATGGATTCCCACTAGAATCTCTCCCTTCTCCAATTTAAGTGCCAATGCCACCCATAATTGTCCCAGAATCCAGTCTCACCCACCTTCATCCCTTGATTGAGAGAGAGAGAACAATCTAGGATATAACTCCTTGAGACTTTTGTTATTAACCCACGGGTCCTCCCATAAGCGCACTAAGTCCCCAGATCTGACATTCCATGTAACAGCTTGTTGGAACCAGCCTTCACCATTACCCTCCCTACATATTTTTTCTAAATCTCTCCACCACCAAGAATGGTAGCAAGGTCGTACATGGTTATTACCAAATGTTGCTATGTATTTGGACTCCAAAATATCTTTCCATTTCCCTTTCTCGTCGCTCATTAACCTCCATTTCCATTTCGCCATTAAAGCATAGTTGAACTTCCTAACATCCTTTATTCCAAGACCACCTTCTTCAAGAGGTTTACAAATGTTCCCCCAACTTACCCATGGTATAGATCTATTATTTCTACCCCAAGCCCATAAAAATCTTCTTTGAATATTCATGATTCTCTCGCAAATCAAGACTGAGGCTTTAAAGAAGGATAGGTAGAAGAGAGGGATAGAAGTGAAGACTGATTTTATTAAGCAAATTCTGCCCGCCATGGATAGACATCTCCCTTTCCATGTACTAAGTCTAGCACTGACTTTATTGACTACTGGTTCCAAGAATTGTACCTTCCTTGGGTTACCTCCTACTTCTAACCCCAAGTACTTGAAAGGTATCCTCATTGTGTTGCAATTTAGAGTCTTGGCGTAGGTTTCCAAGGTAAACCTATCAACATTTATCCCAACCAATTTTGATTTGTGGAAATTGATTTTCAGACCAGAAACTAGTTCGAAGCATCTAAGGATCGTCTTTATAGTGAATACATTAGAGAAAGAATCTTCACACAAGAAGACAGTGTCATCTGCAAATTGAAGCATGCTACATACAATTTCCATCCTTCCCACCTTCACACCTGTTAGTGTATTTTGCTTAGATGCTTGTCTCACTAATCCAGCTAAACCTTCAGCAACCACAAGAAACAAGAAAGGCGTCATAGGATCACCCTGTCTTAATCCTCTTGACGGTTTGAATTCCTCTGTTGGGCTTCCATTAACAAGCACTGAGATGGAGGACGATTCCAAGCATCCTTTAACCCACCTCACCCATTTGCTATGAAATCCTAGCCTCTGTAACATATCAAGTAAGAAGTCCCATCTTACCGAATCGTAAGCCTTCTCGTAGTCCACCTTGAAGCAAAGAGCACTCCTTCGATTCCTCCTAACCTCCTCCACCACCTCATTTGCCATGAGCACACTGTCTAGCATTCCTCTATTCCTCAGAAAGGCAGATTGGTTTTCGTCGATAACCAAATGAAGAACATCCTTCATACGGCCAGCTAAGACCTTAGTCACGATCTTATAGAACATACCTACGAGGGATTAGGCCTGAATTGATCTAGTGAAAGAGGGTCACACACTTTAGGTACCAAAGCAATGAAGGAGGCATTACAGCCTTTTGGTATAACCCCAATATCTTGGAACAAGTTTACAACTTCCCTAACATTAGATTTAAGAACATCCCAGCAATTCCTAATGAAGGTAAAGTTGAAACCATCCGGCCCTGGACTCTTTGATCCTTCACACTGCCACACAGCTTCTTTCACTTCTTCCTCTGAAAAACTTGAAACCATACTTAAGCTGATTTCATGAGGGAGGGATTTGAACTCCACAGAGCCCAAATTTACTCCAAAGTCTCGTGTAGCCGTAAACCTCTTTTCAAACAAAGCCTTAGCTTCCCTGTGAACTACTTCCGGTTTCTCACACCATTGCCCCCCAACCTGCACACCTTTGACTTCGTTTTTAAGTCTTCTCCACCTAATGGCCGTATGATAAAATTTGGAATTCATGTCCCCAAACTTGCACCAGTTTGTTCTTGCTTTTTGCCTTGCAAGAGAGTCCAACTTATTATCAATCATTCTCAATTGGCTAAGTAATTCCATTCTTCTTATCCGATCGCTCTCCTCTAAATCATCATTATCATCCTTAACGTCAAGGATCTCAATATCCTTCAGGATTTGCTTTTGATTTGTCTGCAAACACCCAAACACATTCTTATTCCATACTTTGAGGTCTGCCTTCAAGGATTTTAGTTTTTCCTTGAGGCTAGATATGTTGCTTCCCTGTCCATTGTACGACCCCCATTTCTCCTTCACAAACACCTTGAACCCTGGCTCCATGAACCAAGCATCTATTGAATGGAAAGGTTTATGGCCCCAATCTTTGGCCCAAGACTTTGCCACAATAGCACAATGATCGGACACAATTCTTTGTTGCACATATTGCTTAGAAAGGACGGATCTGAATCCATTCTTCTGAAACCAGGACTCTATCCAACCTACTTTAGCAGTTCCATTTGGTTTGAACCAGGTATATTTTTTGTCCACACTTGGAATGTCCACCATACTGTTTGCGTCGATAAAACAATTAAATCCACTTATTTCCTTCCTCTGGCTAGACCCACCTCTGATTCCTTTCCTCTCGTCCTCCCTTCTTATAGCATTAAAGTCTCCATAAAAACATCCAGCCATGTTCTGGTGCAATTCATCCATTTGCAGTGATGCATATAGATGCTCATCCTTTTGCAGTGATGCATGGAGTTTGATTGGTACAATGTTGAAGCTGTCTACATATGTGAAACATGCAGAGGTAAGATTCAACTTGATGATCAACTTTAAAAAAATGTTTCAGATTGAACAGCCAATGCATGGTGAGGGTTGGTGGCAGAAACACCATCATCGTTGGACTCCTTATACACTGTGAGATCAAATACATGCATTGGTTTTCATTAAACCACATCACAGTTTAATCCATATTTTATAAATAATCACTTTGTAGAGAAAAACAGTTCATCATAATGATAATATTTTGCCTGAAAATAATAACTTTTTGTTATGATAGCATTTTTTTTTCTTAAATTTAATTTTCAAGTCTTTTGCATAGGATCAAGAAGTTAGCAAGTAAACGTTAATTCATATATTGCATTGTTTTCCTCTATAAAAAGTGATTATTTAGTGTAAAATATAGATTTTACGAATAAGCTAAGATAATCTGGCAAAGACTAAAATTACTACTTTTCCTTCAAAGCATTTTTTTTTTTCAATTTTAATCTGATTATGTCTTGGTGAGCTCACATATGAAGAAACAAGAACTTTAATATTGATGCCTGCAAAATAGAGATAAAGTCAAACCAATGAAATTCTGAGCTGTTAAAATAGCAGGGTGCAGTAAAAGGCAACTGTAATTTGCAGAATGTTTCAAATTTACGACCATGCGTTGGAACTTCTTAGGTTTTGTGCATAAATGTCAAATTTGATTGTCAGATTCAACTGTGCATGTAAAATTCATCATAATTTCTCTTATAAGAAAATATTGAAATGTGTACATCCAATGAATTTTAATAACTTTATTGAGATAAAGTTAACGTCAAAGCCTTGAGATGCTGAATTAGGTTACAAACACAAGCTATTCTGCAAAAAAAGTAGCAGCTGCTGTTTACTGCACCATGCTACTTTAGCAGTTCAGAATTTCATTGGTTTTATATCTGCTCTGCAGGCCAGAACATTAAAGTTCTTGTTTTCTTCCTTTGAATACTTACCAAGAAATAATTAGATTAAAATTGTAAAAAAAAAGTCTTTCGAAGAAAAGTAGTAATTTTAGGTTGAAATGAATTTATAATGCTTAAAATAAGTTTAATTAAGTTAAAAAATGGATAAATGGTGTGAGATAATTTTAGTTAATTGATATGCAATTGTCATATGGAATTCTATAAACTTATTGTGTGATAATTGATAATTACATTAATAAATAATTGTCATGTGGTTTGCGTTGGAATTCTGTGACTGTGATGTTTGGATTAAAGTGTGATGTTGTTTAATGAATACCAATTCATGTCTTTGATCTGGCATAGTATAAGGAATCCAGCGATGAAACATGTTTTAGACAGCTTCAACGTTGTACGAATCAAACTCCATGCATTACTGCAAAAGGATGAGCATCTCTATGCATCACTGAAAAGGAATCCAGCGGTGATGCTGTTTGTGCCACCAACCCTCAGCATGCCGACTATGGCTTCCACAATTTTGAAAGTTGATGATGAATTTGAATCTTAGCTCTGCATGTTTGACATATGTAGCTTATTCAGTTGCAGCAGTGTTGGATTAATAATAACCTACTTCAGCATCTTTATGCTACACTAATTCTTCCACTTCTTCTCCTTCCTCTTCTGTGTGGTGGCAGATTTTCCAAGGAACCCTTTTGGTATGAAGTATTTGGCTGTGTAGTTCCCAATAATGACCTACTTCAGCATCTCAATGCTACATTAATGCTCCCTTTTAATTTCTTTATTAATTAATATATCAGATCATATATTATTTGCAAGAAAATTTAAGTGAAAATTGAAACCTACGTATGCTCTTCAATGTTTTCTCTTCTCCAACAATAAAACTTTTGAACCCTAATATTCCTTGGACACCACCGAAACTTGTTCTACGAGGTAGTTCTAAAACTTCACCTTACATTCGTGCTTAACATTTCTCTCTGGACACCACTTTTTTTTCGCATTTATTTAATTTTGGATTTGTTTTTGTATTTTGAAGTTGTTGGAACTGGCACAAGTGTATACATTTTTGTGTGAACTGTTTTGTGAATTATCTCGTGTGATAGGTAGTTTTGGGTATCTATAGTTTGATAAGGTTATTAGAAGTTGCATTGCTTAGAATAACTTCCCCTGCATCTCGAACTTCTTCTACCTGGAATATAAAATATTTGAGAAACACTCTTTGGTTGCAAACGAGTTTTATTGAAAAGTGTAGGGCAATACTTATTCTTAACCAATCATATATTGTTGCTAACATCTCTTTTGAGACAATATCCTACTATTGCTTTAGCATTATTAGTATCTGTAATAAAGAGGTATAAAGGAAAGAATACATGATGGAAAAAACTATATATATAGAATAATATATATATATATATAATCACGATATTAATGTTTAAATTAATAAAGTCTAAATTAATGGGTGTGTTTAAAATAATAAGTGGTGCAGAAAGAAATGTCCAAATAAATTTTAAGCCCAATAAGAAAGTCTTATAAATAGAGGATCAATCCAAGAGATAAGTAAGAATGAATTTTATCTGATGAATATATAAACTATTTCTAACTTTGGCATCGGAGCACCTTGCAGGTACACACCCAACCGTGATAAGAGAAGCCGAAAGTCCAATCTGGAGAGCCCAACCGTGAGAGGAGAAGCTGAAAGCCCAATCTGGAGAAGCTCAATCGTGAGAGGAGAAGCCGAAAGCCCAATCTGAAAAGCCCAACCGAGATAGGAGAAGCTGAAAGCCCCGCCCGAGAGATCAACTTGTAAATATTGTGTTATCAGCTTGAATAAGAGTCATCAACCCTTTTTTGCAAGAACAAGATACATATTTTATAAGGGGAAACTAACAACACACTTTACTTTAACTTAAAGTTAATCGAAAATTATAAATTTTAAGCAAATTTTAGTTAATGAAAATATATTTAGAAGCATGTTTCAAAAAAATATATCTATAAAATTTCTGATTTTAAATTTGGTAGTGTTCAATTTCATGTTTATAACGTGTTTGATACAAAATAAATTGAGTTTTAAAAAAATTGAAGTCCTATTAATAATCCTGTGTACCAGAGAAAATTAGAAACTCGCCCTGGCTTCATCAGTATTGGATCAAGTGCTTTGATGTATGTTTAGTTTCATGATTGTTACTATGTATGTTGCTCCACTGTGTTGAGATATTATCTAACTTTACTTTAGATAATTTTTTAGATATTTAATTTTATATTAAAAGTTAATAGTGAACTTGTTGACACCAATTTTATTTTCATACTGGTATGCTTTGCTTGAACTTCGTGCATAAAAAATTCTAACAAATACATGACAACATTAGTTAAATGCTCCACATCATTTCATGGGACCATGATATAAGGAGATAACATAGTTTAGTTTAAAGAACCTATAAGTGCTTCCTTTCACAACAACAAAATCATTCATTTGGTTACGAGAAAATCATGAAATAAAAACTAATTTTAAAGACAAAAAAATAATTAGTTACTATAGTGATTAAATTAGAGATCATTTTAGAGACTAAATAAATTTTTAGTTTTTATTATTGTTAAATAGTTTCTAAATTGATATCTAATTAACAACCAAAGGTTTTGTTACCAAATTTAGAATCTAAATAATTAGTAGTTAAATATATTAGTAACTAATTAGATAGCAATTTATAAACTATTTAACAATAATATAAATTAATTTAGAAACCATTTTTTTTAAATGGTCTCTAATTTAATTACTTATTGCAATTAATTATTTTGTTTTCTAAAAATTGGTTTCTATAAATCAATTTGATGATTTTCTTGTAGTGTTTGTCTGAAATGTTTAAAAAAATCCTGGCTTGCCTTTTCAAGATTTAATGGTTTTAATTTTAGTTCATGGAAGGAGTTGTAATGATCTTTAGAAAACTCCCTTTGGCAAAAGGTCATTGGACAGGGAGCATAAAAGAAGCTTTTAGTGCAGCTAATATAGCCAACTTAGCTTGAAAATTCTTTGTTACTTAAAAACATTATGCAGAGACCCTATTGCTGCATCAGCTTATAGAAGTAAAACATTTACACCAGCCTTCAAAATTCTTTTAATAGTAAATTAAAAAAATTATTTTATTCTAAGTCCTTCAATACATGGTTAAATATGCAGAGACCCTACATCACCCAAAATCCCAAGTAAAATAGTTATGAATGTTTGACAAAGAAATGCTACAAAATGCAGCCACGTCAACAACATTTGCTCACAATTTTGGCAATTATAACTCGACCACAGTTTAAAAACTTGCAGATACCATTGCTCCAGATTTAATTCGCTCAAAACTGTTAAAAACTCAACTTTATATAAAATATTAAATAAATTACACAAATTTAATTCTTTGGTTGTGGAGGTGAAGAAAAAGGGAGGATAGAGCTGAGTATGAAAGGTTTTGTAATGCTGATAAGATAACCGCTCTTAGATAGATATAATCACTCCAACATGATCAAGAAACTCAGAATGTCTCCATGAAACTCGATACCTTAGGCTCTTTGAGCCTATAATTACAATTACAATGAATATTTCTTACTCATTTTTTGATACTTACTACTCCGATACTACTCAGATAGTATTATACTTTTACTGACAATCTTTTTGCTCAACTTTATCATTAAAGCTCGACAATCCTTGAAGACAAAAATCTATCATCCTTAACATCTTGGATTCACCATCTCAAATTCACCACATCTGATGACTTAACGACACTGTAAGAACAATATCGTTTTTTTCTGTTATATTCTATATCTTTCAAAACTCTTCAATCAGATTTAAACATCCACTCTCTTTCTCACACTGTTGTTCTCTTTCATATTTTTCCATCTCTTAGCCGAACCGAGCTTGAATACTCCAATAGCTTTTATTGTACAAAACCGACTGAATCATATTCTAAAACATGATGCAACAATAATTCACAATATTTTATCTTTCTCTCTTCATTTCATCATTTATTACATTACAATCTTTTCTCTCTTCTCTTTATTCTACAACATCTATTCTTTTATTAAAAAAATTTGTAGACAAAATGTTTTATAATTCACAATTGGGTGTCGTGTTCAACCAACCAACCAACCAACTGATTATAGACTAGTTAGTCCTTGTACAATTTGTTGTACAAGTATTATTTCTCTTATATTTTATAATTACATCTATTTTTATGTACCACAAGATCGTAAGTTATTAGGGATACAATTGTAGCTGTGAGGCACCCATTTCACTCCTTACTGTCCATTCCGCATGCTCTGGTTTTAACTGTAAAATGAGATCTCAGGCCAATCCAACACTGGTAATAATCTTGATCCAAGAAGGGTGATTCTAGGGCCCATTGACTGATCCGAGGTATTAAACATGATTCAAACATAAAAGCCATTGTGTCTGTGATCTTGGAAGGTCCTATATCATTACCTCGAGCAATGGTAGCCTGTAAATCAAATGCCAACACATGGGTTGCTAGAAGATTTAATAAATGGCACATAATGAGATCATTTTTCACTTAATTTCACACGGCATTTTGCTCTAAAAAGGACTAATAGCATGTTGGTTTCTACGTCACTTTGGTAAAAGAATCTTTCAGTGTCTAATGTAGAAATATGATGCTATAAAAGAAGCTTGTGTTTAAAAGGATATAAGAAACGATTTTGGAAAGGATGGGATGTGCATCCAACCATTCACGGATGTAAATAAAATTTTCAAAATATGTAGAGAAATCGAAGGACTAGCGCATGCACTAGAACTGGTCCATTAAATCTCAAAACCTTACAAATTGTTTAGAATTTTCTAAATTTTAAAATATTAAATGAATAAATAAATGAAAAATTCCATAAAAATAATTAAAAATATCAAATTGGACTTTCAAGCATAAAAATAAAAAACCCATTACCAAACCAGAGGTCATCAAATTTGAAACAAATCAAATTGGGTTCAACTTGAACAACTCAGAGATCCAAACCAGTGTGTTTGGGTTGGTCAATTTAGTTCGGATTCCTGGGTTGCTAGGACCCAAGAACACTCATTAGATTGGCAGTTTAGCTTTTAAACTTGTGACTTATTGTGTATGATTGTTCCGAAAAAGTATACATCATATAACTTGGTATCACGACCATGGGAAGTCATATAGTTATGGAGACTATAACACCCTTGCACCACTGGGAAGAAATCCATAACCCTTGGCTTGAAGAAACAAATGTCAAATGTTATAGGCATAGAGTAAAGAAGACCAAAATTCTAACTCAACTAACCTAATTGTTGAGTTTGTTCAGTTTTGTCTCTTCTTCATCTAGTGGATCATCTGATAGCATTGTCTGGTTAGTTAGTGCATCTAATAGAAATCATCTATCGTGACCAAATTCTAACTCAACTAACCTAATTGTGGAGTTTGTTCAGTTTTGTCTCTTCTTCATCTAGTGGATCGTCTGATAGCATTGTCTGGTTAGTGCATCTAATAGAGATCATCTATCGTTTGAAGCTCGTGACATGTTTGTTATTAGATGATTGTTGTTAGGTTTTCTATTATTCTGATATGTAGGTTTATATATATATATATATATAAACGTGTACCTGTAATTTGTTGTTGATCATCCTTGTATTGCTCTTTTCTATTTGAGCATGTATACTCTGTTTCTAGAATCATCATGTTCTTTCTTTCTTGTATGCGTCCATCAAGAAGGTTCATAGAGAATCATCATCATTTTCCGTAATCTCTTTATCTTTCCTTACATGTTAATTTTGCATACCCTAAACTATCCAGTGTTTTAATGTGCTTTTGTTTGTAAACTTTTTTATCTCTAATACCCAATTATGAGATTTAGTTCTGATCCGTTTTAATGTGCTTTTGTTTGTAAACTTTTTTATCTCTAATACCCAACAACTGGTAAGAGATTCAGTTCTGATCCTTTTTGCATCCATAGGTGGTTGATTCGTGATTAAGATTAGTCACCTTTGTTTGTTCATTTTGTCATGAAGATCTTCAAGAAGATGACCAACACAATTAACACCGAGAAGTTATGGGAAAGAATAACTTTAATCATTGATGCATCTAGATGTGTGTTTTATTGAAAGAACATGATGTCTAGACACATATCTATTGGAGGGGACAACACATGGAGGAGTCATTTATGAGAATTCAAAAGAAGACTCATTTCCTAATTCTCTTGTCTGTCTGAATGAAATTCTTTATGAAAGAACATGATGTCTAGACACATCGTTGTTGGAGGACAACACATGGAGGAATCATTTTATGAGAATTCAAGAGAAGACTCTTCCTAATTCTCTTGTCTCTCTCAATGAAATTCTTTATGAAATTGCAAATAAAGAATCTACTTTTGGGTTGCGGTTGGAGCTGAAGAAGTTCTTTATGACCTTGTATGTCTATAAATAGTAAATTGTTTTTCAAGAAACGACATTTTGGACTTTGTATGACAGAAGCTTTGTCGTCCCAAGAAGTTATTTTTGAGTCAACAATATCACATTCATAAGGTCTCAGATCGTTTTGGCATAAGTGGTCCCAAGTCAATTGTTACTCCATTGACATCGCCTATTCATCTATCTATAACCAGTAATACTTTTCCAAAATCCAAGAAGGAATACTTGACTTGTGTTTCATATGCTACTGTAGTGGGGAGTTTAATGTATCCAATCGTGTGCACTACGTCGACCTTACCCAAGCACTTAGTCTAGTGAGTAGGTACATGGTTAATTCAGAAAAAGGAGCATTGGATGGTGGTGAAACGTATGCTCGAGTATCTTAAGGACAAGTATGATATGAGCCTCGTCTACAAGATCGTCTACAAGATCGCCTACAAGGGTAACACTGGGTGTACTCTTGTTGGATATTCATATTCGTATTATGCTAGTGATATGGATGTAAGACAATTTATAAGTGGTTATGATTTCAATATAGGGAATTCATTAGTTAGTAGTCGGAAAGCAATTTCGCAGCATACAGTAGCCTTGTCTACTATTGAAGCACAATATATGGTTCTTGCAAAGGAATAAAGGAGAGAATCTAGTTGAAAGGGTTTCATTACTGATATGGAATTTCCACATAAGGCTAATATCTTTTGTGATAGTCTGAGTGTGATTTGCTTCGTTGTGATCAAGTGCATCATGAACTAATCAAACATATTGACGTCAAGTATCCTTTTCTTCGCACTGAAGAGCTAGTCGAAGTGAGAAAATTAGTACAAAAGATAATGTACCTTATATCTTCACCAAGTTCCTAGGAGCAAATTAATGTAGTGTTTGGAATTGTTCAATGTCGATTGCTACCAGCAATCGTCTGCAACACTGAACTGGAAGACACAAGTGAAGGTGAAGAATTGTTGAGTTTTGCCTTATCCATTCTTTATCTGGTAAATCGTCTAATAGTGGCATATAGTTGGTGTATTTGATAGATGATTAGATGTCATCTATCTTCTGAAGTGTCAGCATTAGTTCATGGTTGTTATTAGATGATTGTTCTTTTAGTTCCTTAGGTTTTCTATTTTTCTTATATATAGTTAGTTACAATTGTGGCAACATTGTATATAAACAAGCCTAACTAACTTAGAGTGGCATGGATTAACATGTGTCTGTAATTCATTGTTAATCATCTCTGTAATTCATTTTATTTTATTTATAATCAATGTATTTGTTCCTGTACATGCTCATCAAAAACATTTCTAAAAAGTAATCTTCATTTCTTTTAATCTTTTATCTTTTCTTACGTGTTAATTATGCGTTCCCTTAATATGTTTTTGTTTGTGAACTTACCCAATAGGTTCAACCTGAACAACTCCCAAATCTAAGACAATGTGTGGTTGGTCAGTTTAGTTCGGAATCACGGGTTAAAGGACCCAAGTCACCCATTAGAATAGAGGTTTACTTTTTGTACTTGTAATCTTATTGTGCACGATTGTTTGGGAAAACCATACCTCATATGACTTGGTATCGGGACCATGGGGAGTCATACAGTTATGGAGACTAGCACCACCAGGAAGAAATCCATCAGCCTTGGCCTGAAGAAACAAATGTGTTAGGCATAGACTAGAGAAGACTAAATTCTGACTCAACTAACCACAGAACTAGTCTTGATATTTTCCCATATAAAGCTACATACTACCATAGTGCTTCCAACAAACAGTGATTAAAAGTCAAATTTTGATATGATATTACCTCATAGCCACCATGAATGAGGCCCATAAATTCACTCATGCAGTTGCGATGATAATATGGAGGCCGGAAAGTGTGCTCAGCAACCAGCCATCTGGGTGGGAAAATGACAAAATCAAGTAATGCCACTCCAGGTTTGTCAGTTGGTGCTGTCAACACTGCACATGAGAACAAAAGTGGTCAAAAAGTTAAAAAAAACAAACAATTTTACACGAACAAAAAGAGAGAATGGGCCATGAAATTTTTATTTTTAAAGATGCATACCAGTATTGATTGATGGATCACTATGATCAAACAGAACCGTATTATAAGGGCAGAATTTGCTTAAATCATACTGCAAGCAAAAACAATAGTTGCCAAATTAAGATGCATAAATTCTTTCACAGGAATTATACCCGTAACAAGCAGAATTTTAATCACAAGTCATTCTCTGAAAACAATGTTGGAAGAGAAAATCACCTACCTTATATGGAAAATAATTACCATGCCAAGCAACAACATTAAAGGGAGAGAAATCTTGAACTGCGGCAAACAGTTCACCACCAAACTTCTGCACTATAGTGTAGCCAGGATAGGATTTATCTTCAAACCATGCAGTAGGAACAAGGAAATCCCTTGGCGCAGCAAGACCGTTAGCACCTTAAAATTCAACAAAACTCTCTTTTAATTTTATACACCTTGAATTTTCAGAAACAAAATATCTTAGTTTAAATTTCTTAAGAGCAAAAGACGGAAGATACCTATTGGTCCCAGATCAGGAAGTTCAAAATGAGTACCAAATATTTCAGCAACATAACCACGCGAAGGACCATCAGGCAGATTCACAGAAAAACGAAAACCTTGAGGTAGTATAGCAATTTCACCCGGGGAAACTTTCAACCTTCCACATTCAGTGGTGATTAAGAGTCCTATAATTTCAGACAATATGAAAAAAATAAAATATAGCGAAAGGTATACTTCTGAAAAGCCATGATACACAGGAAGCAGAGAATAAGCATAATAAAACTTTATTTAACCACAAAGCCAAAGCAGAAATTAATGCATGGAAGAATTAAAAAAAAAAAGGCAGACAACAGTTTGTCCTTATAATAATAATAAGATACACAAGAATAAAAAACAACTATAATGAAAGAAATCACAGAAAATATAAACCGTAAATACCCACTCACAAGATTATTGTACCAGTGTACCAGTGCTTTTGTCCAAATACATCCTTCAATTAGGTAATTTCTTTTATATTCAGGTCTAGAGAGAGAACAAACATACTTTCTATATTCGAAAGGAAAAAGGAAGCACCCTGAGTTCATAAAGCATAGATCAAAAAAGAAATTATATGGGTCCAGATAGAATTATATGCCCGCAAGTACAAAGCAAGCAACCCCAAAGACCAGTTTCTAAGTGAATATTGAACAATCAAGGAAATTGTTATTGTGACTTACTTCCTTGTTGGGGAACTATCAAGAAGTCACCATCAGCATTGCAAAAGGCACAATTGTCCATTGATTTGTTTGCAGCGTACCTATAAATCATATTCCACTTTCCCATTTATTAAAGTGATGATGTTACCTTCAAAATTTAATTTATCATACCCTACTTTTATCACAGCATATATTATTCAATTCTTAGCTATTAAACACTGACATCAATACATATTGTTTTAGTGCTTGTGATTTAAGACACTTAAGCTCACAAAAATGTTATACTAATTAGGAAACCTAACCCACCAAAAAAGTCAACGGAAAAAGAAAAAGGATTGACTAGCACAAAACCCATTAGATAAAGAAAAAAAGTATTAACCAAAGGATACCAATTATTTACATGTGAATAGCATATCCGTGGCGCATGAAAGAGCTTCCAGAACCACAAATGGTGGACAACCCATCAATGAAATCCGTTGGTGAATCAGGTGCATCCATGGGCTTCCATCTAAGCTGAGTTGGGTTAGCAGAACTGTTGGAGCTGTTGAACTCACTGAAAATTTTCCTGTTACTAGGTACTCTAGGTTTAAACGGTTCGTGGGTCACTGATGGTTTGATCCGGTAAAACCAACTACAACAAATTATAAAGCCAGCAAAGGCAGAAGAACACACAAGAGTTAATAACCATTTAAAATAATACATATGCAACACTTTTGTACAATCAAGACAGAGAAAGAGAGGAAGCAGAGAAAAGACAGAGAATTTGATAATGTAATGAATGATGTAAGGAAAAGATCGAACACAAAAAATGGTATTGTACACATTGTTTCATTTTATCGGATCTCTAAATGAAAAATACTGATTGTAAAACAAAATTATTTGATATAACAAATAATGCGATAGAAAAAAGTAAAAACAACTACAAAGTGTTGGTGTATATGTATTCCAATTTCTTTCGTTAATACATACTTTAGAAATTGATGTATTGGCTTTTTTATTGATTTAGAGCATAAAAATTTGTACATCAACTTTAATTGTGTGCTCTAGTTTACGATTTATCAAAAAGATATTACTTGTACTAAAATGGTATTTCTGATGGTGGTGACAAATTTCCATACACATATTTTGAAGGACAAAACAAAACCAAACCAAAAATCAATATATACGGTAGTTAAAAGAAGGAGGCGTAAAAGAAGCTGTGATTGACCTGCAGCGGTTGCGGTTGCGAGGGGAGGTGAAGGAGGTGCCGGAGATTTGCTCGGCGTAGAGACCGAAGGGGCAGATGAGAGGGCTGTTCTGCCCCTCCGGCAAAGCTCCGGGGAGAGCCTCGGAGGAGAGGTGGTTTCCGAAGCCGGAAAGGTAGGTGAAATCTTGGGCAGCGATTGGGTTGTCCATGATTGACGGAAGTAACAGAGAGAAAGATAGAGTGGAGAAGTGAAGGTGGAGTGAAGAGTTGAGCTTCTACGAAATTAAAGAAAGGGATAGAGGTGAGTTCAACGTGCTGGGTGATGACATGGTACTTCTTGTCTTTCTTCCGTAGCAGATTCAAATTGCAACTTTTTTTCTTTTTTTGTTGTCTGTTTTTGGAAAGAGATTACTATCTAGAGCCGTTTTAATAGGAACTTTTATAATAACTATTTATAAAAAAAGGTATTGTTTTTAATGTTAATCTTTCATATATAAAGTGTACCTGACCCTGACCCGTGCAATGCCATGTGGTTTTCACAAAATTTCAATTATAAATTATAATATTAAAAAAATATAAAAAAATTATAATTTGAATTTGATATTATAAAATATAATATAAGTTTTACAATAGTTAATAA
>Ga0123341_1001070_pt1 | contig 19552 bp, 15 predicted proteins | sample Turbeapinknodule_FD_89959 | JGI IMG/M metagenome (GOLD analysis project Ga0123341, IMG submission 89959) | Root nodule microbial communities of legume samples collected from Mexico - Turtle bean Mexico pink nodule | ecosystem: Host-associated > Plants > Roots > Nodule | place: Mexico: Nepantla...
TATATATATATAATATAATTTAAAAAATCATAAATAATATTAAAATTATCTAAATGCATTAATTTAACTAAAAAATAATTTAAGTTAATAAAATGAAAAACAATATAATTATATGTCAATTTTCAATTTTATTTATTTATTTATTTAAATTCTACATTATTTTATTCTTTTATTTATAATTGAAATTTTAAATTAGTTTAATTAACTAAAATTGCACAAAATTAATTATTAATTATTATTTGTTTAACTTTCTTCACACTTTCTTTTCAAATCTTCACATTTCCACTCTCCACGCCCTCAACTTTCTACTCCTTAATCCAAACAAAAAATTAACAATGTCATGTTAATGTTTATGGTTTATTCTATAATGTTCTCATACACTGGCAATATCAATCACATTCCATTTTTGCAAAGATCTTTCATTAAACTAATTATCACCCTCTTTGAGAATAACAAAATCAAAATAATGTTGCAGGATGCGAGTAATAAGAATATTATAAAGGAAAGAGATGTCATTGTACTTTTTTTTATATGTGAGACATTTAAAATAAGAATATAAACATAATGTATTAGTCTTCCTCAACCATCAAGTTAAATGAGTTTTGATCTAATCAATTAAATGAATGTTATATATAGGTCATACTTAAGTTCATATGGAATGTTAGAAAGATTAAACATGTGTCCCTAATGTATCAAATCAATCACCCTCAACTAGTTTCAGAGTTTTAACTAATCTTGGTTTTTAAATTTCATTAAAATTGATTGATAATATCATAGTAATACTTGTATGTGAAACAAATAGATTCAACTTTTAAAAATTTAGATACTAGCAAAAAATAAAGATTAGAAAATAAAATAAAAAAGAAGTCAAATACTTTCAAGTGGACAATTTGTCTTTATAAAAAATTATTTGTATATTTTATCAATCCATGTGTTGTACTAAAGTGTACCAATTGTGATTTAAAATATGCTTCAAAGTGGAAATTTTTGGAGGACAAATATCATCAATTTATATGGAACTTTTTACTTAATTTTTTTTTCCTTATCCTCTAATTCTCTTTTACTTTTTGATGATAATGATTATTTCATTACTTAATTTCAAATAGTTGTGTCATGTGACATTGGTGTTGTTGCATAAAAACTCATGACATTGAAGAAGTACTTATTCATCTTATAAGTCCATCATCGCCAACATTTCTCATATATCAACTTGTGTATGGTTGAGTTATGTCTTGTGATGTTAATTTGTTCATTCATGAGGTTATTTAGTTTCTTAATTTTCAAAACTAACATTTACACTTTGTCACTTATGATAATTTCTTTAGCCCCTAAGGTATTATTTACTTTCTTTAATCTCATTGTTAGTTTTCAAAGTATATATCAATCAGATCCACCATATGGATTTTTATCCTTATGTCTTAGGAAGAACAAGTTCCACCAAAAAAGGATGAATTGAGGTACACACAAACTATATAAATTCATCTATGATGTTGACAACAATATGTCTTCAAATGCTCTCATGAAGTTACTTTTCATAAGATTTTCTCAAAGTGCATCATTCAAGTCCACACTTAATTTTTTGTGGGTCACACTTTGATGGATTTGTCTTGTTGTGCCAACCATGTTTTATGTGACATAGTTGATATCCCATAATTTAGTTGTTATTGACTTTAAGTTATCCTAATGTAAAAAGAATGTTTTAGTTAAATATAGTGTAATTGGGTAATATAAAGAATGCCATGAAACTTATAATACCTTCACATATTTCTCACACACTTCATTTTCAATCTTAAACCCTTTTGAGATATCGCTCCAAGTAGAGTCACTTAGACTAATAAACAAATTATAAACTCGTCGACATTTATCATTTAAACTATTTTGTCTATTTTTTACACTAATTTTGTTAATTCTAGTAAATCCAAATTGTCTTAAATTTTAGGTTGCATTTTGCATATGCATGGTCTACCCAACCACTATCTACTTTGTTTTCACTCATTTTCCTTTTTATCTATTGCAATCAACAAACACATGCTCATCTTATTCATCCATTTGGTAAACTAAAAGATTCATTAGCTATTAATTGTTTGTTAATAGATATTTTTCATTGTTTAGTATCACCCTATTACAAAAATTTGCCTAATAACAAAAATAATAATGAAAAACACATGTAATTCAAAGTTCAAAACACATATTTGGAATTAATAAATCCTATTAGAAATTAATAATATAGCATAGACATATAAAATGCATATAAAACATGACATCTCTTTTTTAGCATCCTAAACACTCTCGATTATATTTTTCAAAAATGTATAATTACCTTATTCGTCCCTATGTTTAGGATCAATATTCAATTTAATACAGTAATTTTTAAAATAATCAATTTCATCCTTATATTTTTTTTAAATATATCCAAATTGATATTTTTCCGTTAAGTCGCACCTTACGGCGTCAAATGCTGCTTATGTGGCAAAGAGAAGTGAGATTGGATGTTCTGTGAGGTGTGAGGTGTCAAGTGGCGTGGATTAAAATATTAGTTTAGTGAAAATCAATTAGGGATTAGGATTTTTCTAATTGCTAGTTAGACATCATCACGCGAGCTTCATCATGCAACCTTTGTTTCTTTCTTCCATACACAACCAAGACCCCCTTCTTCCAGTGGGCAGAAAACATCCCCAGCTACCAACTCTTTTTCGGATCGCCAAACAACTATATACATCATAAGCATTCCCCTGAAATTGAAATGAAAACATCAAAAATATGAGTAAGAAATAAATTACTCATTTTTCGAGTTAGATCCTTTAACAAGCCGAAGAGAGAGAAATGCCTTGTAACCCACTAGCTTTAATTCTTTCACAATTAGAGGGAGAGGTTATACCTTTCCTTGTATATGTTCACACCCCCTATTTGAATAAGACATTCGAGTAAAACTAGTGTCTCCTTCATTCCCAATATATGCTCCACAATTGTTTGTTTCCTATCTTCCGAAACTTTACCAACAACCATACTTTTTTTGCAAGACTTATAACAATTAGGATCTCTATCATGCACAAATGTTTCTTCACTTTCATCATCATCAGCACTCAAATCCTGCAAATCATCTGTACAATTTAGTTCTAAATTTTCTATGGGATTACTAACCTGCAATTCAGAAACTCACTGCTTCAATTAAAAAATATTAGCCTCCAATTGCAATTCAAAAAATCCTAATCCTCAAATTGATTTTTCACTAAACTAATCTCTCAATCCACGCCACTTGACACCTCACACCTCAGAGAACACCCAATCTCACTTCTCTCTGCCATATAAGCAGCATTTGACGTCGTAAGGTGCGCTTTAACATAAAGAACCAATTGGATACATTTTTAAAAACATAGGGACCAAATTGATTTTTTTTTTTTAAATTATTGTACTAAATTGAATATTGATTGTAAATGTAGAGACGAATAAGATAATTATACTTTTAAAAAAATAATTAATATGATTAAACAACTTTCGTGAACTTTTTTAGATCCTTTATAAATATTCTTTAAGGTGTTATTTGACTCCACAATATGGTGTAATAATTTGACCTTTTAATATGAAATCGATTTTCATCAAATAATAGTTTGCTACACACAATAAGTTCTCAACTACATTATGGTCAAATGTAATCACATAATCCATGATATTCATCTTGTAATTGAATATGATAAGTGGATGCTCCCTAACAAGTGCATCCTTTAAAATCTTAAAATATAATGTTGTTCCTTTCCACTCAACTTGAATATATAAATTTCATGTTGAAATCACTAGCTTATTACTTTTTCCTATAATGAAAATGAGGGGCATGCCTTCTTAGCACCTTAAATCGAACACAGATTTTATCTATAACCTTCAAAAAATCAATTTATGTCACACACAAGATTATCTTAACAAAAAGTTTAGAAAATATTACTTTGAAATATGAGTTAAATTATTATTATTCATGATCTTTAGTTGGACTTCCCTTCTTAGTGGTTGCACTAAAGATTTATCAACAAATTCAATGATAACATTCAACATATTATGTAAATGGTAACTAACAATCTCCCAAATTAATGAAAAAAGATATTTGTTCTTCCAGTGTTCACCTAAATGCATCATTAACCATACCACATGCTCTTAACAAAATATATATATATATATATAATTATATTACAACAATGAAAGAAAAAAAAATGAAAAAATAGAACTTTACTTTCAAAGATTAAATATTACTATATGAAATTGTGTCAAATTATGACAATTTTTTTTATAAAGGTTGAACTGAAGTCGTGTAAACACTGCACGACTTGAGTGGTAATGCATCCTCTTTCACACCTCAATCTATTTTCAACCCTAAGCTTCAAAAAATACATGTTGAGATTTCCAACACACCTTGTGCTAGTGTGGTTATAGTTGGAACTACCCTGAAGGCACCAACATCAACATGTTGTAACCATCCAAGAGGCTCACGTTGAACAAATTGAGGTCTTCATTATCGCTAAAGATGAACTCAATCAAGGTCACATGTAGGAAAGCATCGTTTCTCAGACATTCAACCAAGGTCACATGTCATAATCGTCATTGACGTAGGAGAATCTTCAACAAAATCTTACATTTATGGTTATGATTTTATAGTCACCGATTTTGGTATTTTTTTTTTCCAAAGGAAATCATACCTTTTAGGAGAGTACTAAAGGGAAACTGAATGAGAATCAAATGTTGAGAAACATTATTCTTCTCCTTCATTTATGTACTAACCTAATAAAACCTTTTAATCTACAACATCTTTTACGTAATTATCCTTCAACTATGTCAAACTAACACAATTGATTAGTAGTGAATCCTCTGCTAACAGGGTCTAATAACTCACCATCACAATCCTATAAATAAATTGACCTCACTCAAACCAAGATACGTATTTAATAACATTTATTATCTCAACCATTGAATAGGGTTTAGGGTTTATAACCATTGAATATTGAGTAATTACATGATCTTTTACAAATACTTCAACACCAATCGGAATCAAACACCATAACCTTCTAAACACAAATACCGAAAAGTATCCATAATCAAATAATCAAATAAAAGAGACTTTCACCATCAAATAAGAAGTGCACAACTTCATTATTAACAACTAAAGTCGTTTAATCTATTAAAATAAATTGAAAAATATGTTTTGTCAACACAATTTTACCATACACACTAAAATTGTACCTGGATCACATGATTTCACTTTCATTTTAACAAAATCGTCTCAAACTCACTACTTATCCAATTTTTGTAGTAAAAAAAATACATATTTCAGTGATAAACGATTAAAATTGCACCCCACAAGTAAATTTTCCGAGTAGTCCTGTAACTAACATTAGTGATCAAAATCTCCAACGGTCGACATCAACATTCCGGGCACTTAAAATTCTTGGCGTGATAGTTCATTTATAAAATAATTTATAAAGCATTCAATAAAAAGTAAAGGCGTTCGCAAGTTGAATCAATTTGAATTTATGATAAAATTATATGCAGAGCAATTATAATTAATTGAATTATTTGATTAAATCTTAAAAATAGTCTATCAAAATGAACTTAACTAAATCCATTAAAACCAAGCTGAATAGGTTACATTACAATCATGTGCTATTTTTCAAATTTTTATTTCCACTTACAATACATTTTATATGAATTTTAAAAATTATATTAATGATAAGTAAAAGCAGTTTAGTTTTTATACAAGTTTAGTTTTTACTACCTAATTATTTTATTTAAAATACACTATTTTTTCACAATTGTTAGTTTACACATCATTAATTTCTTAAACTTACATAAGAAAGCTTAGATGATAAAATAAAATTAAAGCACGTGGCAACATAAAAAAATATATATGAAAAAGAAACAAAAACGGAAGCAATATTTAAGTTATTATTTTAATCCAAAAGTTAAATTAGTATTGATTTGATTGTTTGGAAGTGGTACTAATAATAACTGGTTTGATCCGACTTGAAAGTAAAAACTTATTTAAAAAACAATAAAAACTAGTAAAAAGAGGTATCCTGAACATTTCAGAATCCAAATAAAAATCTTCAATAGCTAGCATCCAGCAAGAATGAATAAAAGAGGATCTAACACGTCTGTTATGTACATAAAAGTAATAAAACAGATAGAGGCAGGATCTAAATGCTTATTATGCACATGACAACCTGACTATTTCATCTAGTAGAACTTTTATAACTTAAAAAAATAAAAATAAAAAGATGTTCCTTTGCATTGGGATGAGGAACAAAACAAAAGTAGCGCAACAGACCAAAATTCTGGACGGCTTCTTCCCTACTTCCAAAACCCATCATCCCAAATGTACTAAAATTACTTTTTTAATAAAATTTTATATTTCATTTTACAAACGAAATGGCTCAACAGCAAACCCCTGGGAAGCCATAAAAATTGGCAAACTATAAATGCAGGCTTCAGGAGAGCTAGGCAGCACTGGGGAAAAACATGCCAGCTAAAGAAAAACTCACATGAAATAGCTCAGTGCTTTCTTTACTCTTGAACCCCCTTCTCCATATAGTTCATTCCATTGTAAAAGCTCAGTCATATTTACTGATTCAGAAGAAACACTTGCGCAAACCTGCGTCCATAAAATGTACAAAGTATTGTATTACTAAAAGTGAAAGACGGGACAACTCAAAGGTCGGTAGAGGGCTATTAATGGAATTTCATTTCATACCTGTTGATGAGCATATTTGAAGTCTTCCATGTTTAATGATCTGATGTCCCCACTGCTACGCAACGCTGGAGCTGGTTGACCTTCTGCTAGAGCAGAAACACGTTCCTGCCATACATCAAAACAAAATAAGTAAGCATAAGTTCCTTCTAAACATAAACACATATTTTGTAAGGATACTATAATTCTCTTTCATTAAAAAGCACTGACGAACAACTTAATCAGGGAATGTGTTCAAAATCCAAGATCATCAAGAAATAAAAAACTATCCAGGTCTATCATTGCACTGTCTCAACTAAGGTCATAATTTTAAATACCACATACAAATAGCATGTAGACTTTACGGAATGATTCATGCATTCAACCCATAGTTACCAAGCATAATAACACTAGCATATAGAAGAGTCGTACCTTTTTTTCTTTTTCTAATATCTCTTTAATAGGCCGTTGTGCTGCAGTAACACATAAATTCTGCAGTACAAGAGCAAGAATCAGATATTGACTAAAAGTTGAAACATTAATGATTATTTGGGTATCGTGGAGTGTCTAAGTCCAACATCAAGTAGGTAGTATGGGATGTTTGATGTATATTTAAATATTTGGTTCTTTTCCCAAAATGTTTAGGTAGTTATCAATTAATTTCTAAATAGGGTAACAAGAAAAATAACACCAGCAACCTTAAGATCACTTCCGGAATATCCATCTGTCATAGTAGCAACTGCATCCAAATCAACATCAGGAGACAATTCTTCTTGGGCCAGTATGACTTTCAATATTTTTGCTCTATTGGGAGCATCTGGCAAATTTACCATCAATCTGCAGAAAACAAATATTTTTAAAAAAAAATATAATATGCTAGGTCTCCCCTCAAGTTAACAAAACAATGGAAAAGGGAGTAGAAGCACAATTAAACAAGGTATTCACCTTCTTGGCATCCTCCTTATAACAGCTTCATCTAGGTCAAAAGGCCTGTTAGTGGCTGCCAGCACAAGAACTCTCTCTGTTTCCTTGGTACGTAAGCCATCCCAATTTACCATGAATTCATTCTTCATCTTTCGCATGGCCTCATGCTCCCCTGGGTTTTCCCTTCGACCCAACATGCTGTCAACCTGAAACAAGGATAGAAAAGTTATATCCAATGAATCAATAAAAAAATAACACACTTTAGTTAAAAGGCTTACCTCATCAACAAATATAACACTAGGAGAAATTTTACTCGCCAGAGAGAAAACAGCTTTCACATATTTCTCACCCTCACCAAACCACTAAAGCGAAACAAAAATCAAGAATGTAAGTTGATATGCACAACAAACTGATAAAGGTGAGATCAAAATACACTAAGAGGGGTACAAATTTAACCTTAGATGTAATACTTGACATAGAAATGTTGATGAAGTTTGCACCAGCTTCAGTAGCAATTGCCTTTGCAAGCATTGTTTTACCTGTTCCAGGAGGTCCAAATAATAGGATACCTTTGCATGGCTGCACAAAAGGTAATTCAGAGCTGAGATAGCAGAATGGATATATTTTGATAGTCAGTTGGATGATCATCAAAATTATATGATTTATTTAATTGTTGTAATGCCAAAAAGAAATATTTATCGATTATGGAAAATAACGCTCCAATTTTTCTCCAAAAAAACTATAACAGTTGCCTTTAGCTTTTCACACTTAATGGAATTTTTCAATAAACAAATGAGTTGCATATCCTGCAGAATGCAGAGGTCAATATAAGATCTTAATGTGGCAAATCCTAGATGTCAAGTATGACAATCAAACATAATTAATACATGGCAACCGATTTCACTTCCTTCGTTTTCTTCACTTTTGGAGTGGGGACAGAGGAAGAACACTAAAAGATTAATGCAAATTAAAACATCACAAAATCAATCAATCAAATCAACACAGGTAGTCAACCAAAGTAAAGAGAACAAACGTAAAACCTTTTAAACAATAAAACAAATTTCAATCTTTAAAGGAAATGAACCTTGGTTAATTGCCCCTTGCAAAAAAGCTCAGGCCTCTGTAAAGGAAGCATCACCAACTCCTTCAATGTATCCTTGACTTTTTCAAGAGCTCCAATATCATCGAAGGTAACATCAATGTCACTAGGTGGAATAACGTCAGCCAAAAGCCTCTTTTCAAATTCATTTTCTGTTACTACATCCTGAACAAGCAACTTGATTCTAAGATACAGTGTTTACGAGCTCTACCAACAGAGTAACTTGTAAATACTAAAGGGCAAAGCTGGAATGACATCAACATCACAAACAAGCACAAACAATCACCTTAAGAGACTTCTTCAGGCTCTTGGACTCATTCTGGACGGACTGCAAGATCCCAATTCCATACTGAATGCTGGAGGAATACCATATAAAAATTGTAAAATACAATTAACTAAATATAATATATCAAATCACAAGCAGTGTAAACTAGCAATTACCTATCACATGATAATACAAGCTTCGAATCAGGCTTAGCTTCTGTATTCTGCATGAGGTGGTGACTTAAAGCCCAACCAATTATCTTCTCTGCATCTGCAATGTGGCAAACATGATATAGGAGAGAGCTTCTAGACAAATCCAAAATAACTGAATGCTTAGAACATACTTTCATTTGTAAGTGTCTGATCCTTAATGCATAAGGTATCAAGTCCTTCACATTCCATTCCACATCGTCCCAAAACCTATAAATAAAATGAGCTAGACTATGATTACTGAAAATTTAAAACATCAGAACAGCAACTCTGAACAACAATAATTAACATTATGAATTTATGACTCGGTTCAACATCTGTGTCAAGTAACCCCATTATGCACCCTTATTCAAACAAAAAAATTTACAGAAGGTACTTGACTTTCAACTAAATCTGAATTCATATAAAATGAACCTCAGAAAATTATAGCAGTTATTGGAGGACATCCATTAAAACAGACCAAATAAATCAGATGTATCTAAATTTTCCTATATATGCACAAGTAAGAAATTACATAATCAAATAAAGGCCATAGTAGATTCTGACTAACTTCTCAGTTTCTAAAAATCATACAAAAATGAAAATTCAAAGTAAAATACCAACCACGAACTAAAACTTTAAATGGCCAAACTAGGCAAAGCTAGAGAGATGATAGAGACAAGGTAAAAACCCTTAGAAAAAATAGAATTCCAGACCAGCGAAACATCCTTCCACAACTGATACAAGAGCTCGTCTTCTAAACCTTAAAAAGTGGTGATTGTCATACATGCAAGGGAGACAAACTTCCAAGGGCAAACATAACTTGTACTGGATGTTCAACTGGTATCTCATCCATTCATATATAAATCCTACTTTGAATTATTTAGTACCACAGTGAAATAATAGGATGAAGAAGTGTTGCTTCCAACTTTATTTTTTACACAAAATATGCAGATGTGATGATATGAAAACCTTTCAATTATGCTGAATAAATTAAATTTACAAGCAACACACAAGGCACTCACTGCACGCAAGTGATGTAAATTTCCTTTGATTTTGAGAGTTTCAACATCTCGATCCAGTTGCTGCTTCCAAGATGCTAGAAGAGCCTCATCCTATACCAGAAAATATATTATGAATATTGTATAAGGAGAATAAAACTCATGACAAACAATCCACTGTATATACCTGAGGCATGTGAATTATAATTTTATTTGGAAAGAGCTTAGTCAAAGTTCTATTAGGTTTTGGAACTTCCTTCCCTCTGTCATGCAATCGTCCAAAACTATCCTAAAAAAATTGAAGAGCACAACAATTATTTCACTCAGAAAGCTCAAAAATAGTATTATTAAGGTCGTGGGTAAAAAGCGTAATACACAAAAGTACAAACATAGGTCAGCAATTCCTGTTTCTCTCTTCCAAAATAGAAGTAATAGAAGTGAAAAAGGGATATTAGTCATTACAGGGAAAGCCAAGTCCAGAAGGGCAGTCTGATTGCTACCAAATTTTGTAAAAAGCAAACCACCAGGATGTGACTGCAGGGGAAAAAAGTTATATATCAATTAAATAATCACTTATGAATTTAAACCAGTGAAGGAAGTAAATTCAATAAATCAAATATATACATAATCCAGATTTTATCTTAATACAAAGCAAAGGGATAGAGAAAGCCAAGCCAACAACTACTAAAAAATGGTTTTTTGGAGACTAATTATACCAACAACAACAACAACTACTTTCAACAATGCCATCAATCAATTATATCACAAGGATTTCCAGGTACATTGTATTAGACTGCTGAGTTTCAACGCTTCTAATGCTTCATGGCTGGAGCCATAAACACCTCGCTGGGTACCTCCACCCCCCACCCTTCTTTAGAATTCTTCCATATTCTCCCAGTATTTTCAAACATGTGATGACAGTTTCTACCTTCTGCTGACTTCTGCAGTCTCGTTCTGTTCCTTAGTTTCAAGTCATCTCTTGTGCCCATAGCCACTTTCCAGTGAATCCAATACTATTTATAGCCAACAAGTACAGCCTAGATATTCCCTGTCCCTAAAATTAGTTCTTTCGTTTCATCTCTAGGCTTGCTCAACGGCCATCTTCCATCATGCCCATCACCGTTGCTGATATGACATACTTATTAAGCTTCAAATCCTGACTTTATATCACTAATTACATGTCTTTAATTTGACCATTTTATTTTATTTTTCAGTGTGTGAATTATAAATTATGAAATATGCATCTTAAAACTTCATAATAGTGGTCTTCCAAACTACCTACAATAGCATTTTTCAGGTCAGCTGCTCTACACTGCAGTATTTAGAATTGACTACTATAGACTTTTCATGTTAAAAAAAGGTTATAGCATGTAAGTCCCTATATTTTCAGACTTTTAAACAAATACCTAGAGCCTCAATGATTCCTGTTGGAGATCATACACATCGACTAAAGATATGACTAAATAATACAATTTAAGTGGACACAAACCTAACCTTACAAGTCAATTTTATTAGGTTGAGGTGTTTGATGAGGGCAAATGGACTGGTGCAAACCATTGTGAGCTTAAGAGTTTAGATAGATCAAAGGAAAAGTATTCTTTGGCATTATTGTTCCACAAGATTTTGATTACTTCTCCAAACTGATTTGTGATTTCATTAAGACATAAAAATAGACAAAAGTCCAAAATGATCTTTCATTAGATAAATCCAAGTACATAGAGAAAATTCATCAATGAAAGTACCAAAATATCTAAAACCAAAAGATCACACATAGCTTGGCCTCTAAATGTCAGAATGGATGATAGAAAAAGCATAGTCACGTCTAGATTCAGAATGTTTAGGAAAAGAAGACCTGATTATATTCATAATTGACATGATTCACATGCCAAAGTTTGGAGTATACTAAGTTCAGGAACCATCTTCTTTAATTTTGTCAAATGAGGATGTCCTAAGCATTCATGCAGCAGTTTAGGAGATGTAGATGCAACACAAGATATCCTTCGTCAATCATCCAACTCGTACATTGTTCCTATATAACAAAAGAGTTGGCTTCAAAGGTAACTGGACAATTATACTTGACCAATTCCTTGAGAGGCTACTTTAGATTCGTTTGCTAGTGTTATAAAATGAGGTGGTTTAGGAAAGGAGAGAGAAGTGAACAAAGAGATATTACCAAAAATATGATCACATGCACCTAAGACAATTATCCATGGATTTTGACTTTCAACAGATTCTGAAATGCAAGTTATTGACAAATTGGGAGTTGTAGATTATTAGGCTTGGCGGTTAGATTTCAACCTTAGATATTCCTAATACTGTTCATTGGATAACTTTGACTCAGAACCTTCACATTTGGAAATATTGGTTGTCTTATCAGAAAAACCATGTAGAGAGTAATAATTCTCCTGGGTGTGGCCTATTCTTTTCCAATATGTGCATTGATAATGTCCTTTACCACCATGCCTCCTCTAGTTCCACGTGCAAAAATCATAAGAAGACGAAGGAGTCATTTGTTGTCAAGTTTTCCATAAAAGGAACTTCTTGACCAGTTAAAATTTAATCCCTAACATGATCAAAATCTGAATTCATTACATGAACTACTAGACCAGTTAAAATTTAATCTCTAACATGATCAAAATTTGAATTCATTGCAGGAGGATCATAACCATATAAAACTTATCCAACTTCTTTTTTTTCTCTTCAAATAAGTCAACTTCCAGGAACATCTTCAATTCATCAACTGCTGATTGAGCTTCAGCAATAATAGACCTCATGTCATTATTAGATTGCGCGAGAGAAACCAATTGATTAGCCAAATTGTAAAGGCGTTGGTTATCATTCGCAAAAATATTTTAGGCCATGGTCCAAAAGGAATTACATGTTTTGATTGACCTCGGAGTGCTCAAAATATTGGGTTCCACTGATTGCCAAAGTATAAGACAAAGCTGAAAATCAGTTTTCTTCCACAGTTGAATTTGATCCGAAGGAACTGAACTCCTCTCTCCTAAACAATCATGGAAACCTTGGCCAAGGAACCACAGTTCAGCTGAGGCAAACCAAGAGAGATAATTTTTTCCATTTAGTTTTTTAGAAGTAATGGCAAGAGTTCCAAAGACGAAGACAGTAGAGTCAAAAGACATTGTTGCGGGGTCTGAAGGGGCCAACAGAGAAAGAAAAATAAAGACCAACAGAGAGAAAACCCTAGGTTTCAACCACACCGAAAAAGAAGAATCGATGGTCAGAACAATGACAAGGAGGCGCGACGCCACTCCTATGAGAGGAAGACAGTGCGTGGACAGCACGCACGAGGCAGCAACGAATGGAAAATGCGGGCATGGTAGGGCATGGAGCAAGCTCTGTTTAAGGGACCAGTGGAGTTGATTGTCGCCCGGAGAGACACTCTAAATCCGATGGTCACCAAAGAAATTTGTGACGGCAAACAACGACAAATGGCGGCAGCGCCGTCGAAAACAATGCCGAAGAAGACAAAGACCAGCAAAGCATGATCGACACACTCTGATGCCAACTTGAGAATAATACATAAGAATTAGAAATTTAGAGAGTGTATTATTTCCCTCTCTTAGGATCTCATTTATATGAGCTTTAGATACATCAAATACAATGTATGAGGGGGAAGAAAAGAGAAACTGAAAAGTTTCATCTAGGAACTAGGTGCAACACAAAGCACACAACACCTTTACAATAAATTATGTTAAAGACTATTTAATCCAAGTTCCAACACTTAACATAAAATTATTTTCAACTAACTTCTTCAAAAGCTAAGGTGTATAATAGACAAGTTTATCCAAAAGAAGCCTAGGGCTCAAAATCAAAAGGTTGGTACAGAGCTATTCACATACATTAAAAGAAGAGACTTAAATATATTGCATTATACGTTCTTATTGTTTACAGATTAGTTTAAACAGAAAACATAATACCTTCTCCTTACGACTGTCATTTTGAGTGTGAGAACCTATTACGACCACATTGTCTGGAAGATTTTCAAGCTTACTTTTAAATGCATATGAATCTCCGTTTCCTACAATAGACTTCTCAGCATCTTTCATGAACAAAATGAATGGTGCACTTCTACTCTCACTAAAAACAACCTGGAAAAAAATTGAATATATATCGGTAATTGCAAGATTGAAACCAAAATTATTTAAGGACATTGTTAGACTACAAGGCAGGGTAAATGCCAACCTCAAACAACGAATGAATAAGTAATTTGTCCAGTTCTTCTACAGCACTACTTTCCAAGCGAAGATCAGTGACTGGAAACATAAAATTAGTATGATTCAACATTATATAATATATGGATCAAAATACAATATATAATTTCTAAAGATATAAAAGTTGTATCAGAGTGGCACATTACCATTGCAGAAAAATCCTTGACCTCCCTCACACGCACCGCCAAGATCAACTCCATCGGGTATGGGCTTATCAAATCTCACACCAATTTTAGACAAGGGATTATCATCAAATAGTAAGACAACCTTCCCCCTACCTCCATTAGACGGTCCCCTATATATGAAATCACCAATAAAAATTATAATGATAACATATAAAAACTAGCACATTAGTTACAATTTGATTGGGCATATAAAGGTCCTTTTATTACACTACTTTTGACAGTATAAGTATTCATGGGTAGCATGGGCTCAATAGTTCAACTAACATGCAAAATAGAATACAAAATACCAATGAAACAAATCAATTCAGTTAAGTTTTCTACAAATCCATACCTTGGAGATGTTTGATATACGCCACAAGAAGATGAACAGCTAAATTTCACCCTATCACCTGCATTGATAATATATCGAAAATACAACTAGCTTAAGATGACGGTACAAAGCACATACTGAGACATATGACAGTACATATACTTATAATTTAAATTCATAACATCATAAATACATATAGGTTTCAATATTGATAGTAATCTTGATAAATGTCATATGTATGTATGTATGTATTAAAATGAAATTAAAAGGTCAGAGCAAATGGGTTAATGTATATGACAAAAGCACACATCTTATTTCCTTTTTTATTATTAAAATTTGCTTAAGAGTTAAAAACCGACTGAACCACTGTGCGGTTTCATTTATTAAATGGCCATGTCCCAACCATAATGAAGCCGGAAAAAAAGATAACATTTTGACTGAGTATACACATTTTATATATGTGTGTGTGTGTGACATGAATGTCGCACCAAAAGCTATGCTTCATGTAAAACCAAACCAAAGCAGAATAAATTTAGAAGAGTACACACCTAATTTGAACAAACAACTTTTGGCTGTCCCAGAGGCGGATGGCATGTTATCAGTTTCCAACTTAGGTTGAGAGTCAAAGCCCAATGAAGGTGCATTTGAAGAGCTAGGTGTCTCTGTTTCAGTAGCAGGTGGATCCATGCTCCCAGCCACTTTTGTTGCTGTAGGACTTTGTTTAGTGCTGCTGAAGGATTTTTCAACATTTAGTCCATCTTTGAGTAGCTCGGCTTCCTTGGAAGATAAACCCTATGATAACACAGGAAGTGAAGTTTCTTGTCAGAGTTTTCAGCAAAAAAAAAAAATCAAGAACCCGGCCCAAAAAAAAAGCCTTATCTTACACCCAAAAGCAAATGACTATCAAATATGAGCAGCTTAGCTCCAAAGTATTTTGCAAGTGCCTTTGCCAACATCTCCTGATATATTTCTGACCCTGTAACCAGCAAAATTTGGCTATTAAGGGAACAAATACTTTCAGAAAAAGATGGAGAGAAGTAATATAATATTCACACACCTGCAGGTCCTGAGAGTAGAATACGAGGGTTTATGGTTGTAAGATCTGAAGTAAATTTTTCATGCTCTTTATGCCTTAGGTGCATAAAGCAAGCAGCCACCAAGACATTTTTTGTGCTCTCACTACAAAAAGACATGAATACAAACATAAATACAGTATAAATTAATAATCCGTCAAATAAAAGAGTAAATCAAGTTGAAGGACTCAATCAAGTTACAAAAATTAAACATAGTCTAAATAACATTTAAATTTTTTAAAAATCAAATGAACCTCAGCAAACAAATTTAAATTAAATGTCAAATGTTATATCCTTTACATTCTAAATATATAGATATTACAAGAAAACAAAAACATGAAAAGTGAAAGCAAATAATAAATTAGTGCCTGAACACCTAGGATAAATATTTAGAAAAAAGCTTGGCACAAGAAACGTATCTTTAGGAATTCTTAACTAACATGACTATAGATACAAAACAGAAGAAAGTATACCTTAAATAGTAAGGGAAGTTGTCAAAAGAAACGTCTATTTCTTTTCCATCCAGAATAGCGGCGTGAACATCTTCTTTAAACACTGCACAGCGCACAGATGTACCCAAAGTTGATGCTGCCTGCATGTCCAGCGTCCCATTTTTTTCTTCCAATACCTGTTTACAGATACTTTTGCTCAATTTCAGTTTACAACTAGGTCGAGTTAAGATCCTGAAGAAAGGCCTTAGGAAATCATTCACCCCAGAGAGTTTTACATTGCCTGCCTCTGCACCAGCATCCGGATTGCAATCCATTGTTGAATTCTTCTCATTTGTTTGAGCATCTGCTGCTTTATCAGTATGCACATTTGGAGTTGACTCTGAGCCGTCAAGCTCAATTTCTGTACTATCATGAAGGACAGGATGACTCGAGACATCAGAACCCTGGTGAGGTTTACTAGAGGTATGAGTTGGAGATTTCCATCTTGTAAGGTCCTGTTTGATGGAAAGAGAAGCCAAAATAGAGGCCCCGGCCACAGCTGAAGGGTCTCCACTTTTCCTTTCAAGCGGCAGAAATTTCCCAACACCACTAGAAACTTCTGCACCCCTAATTGCAACCTCAGTATTTAGTTGCTGAAAAATCTAAGTTGAAGATTAATTAAGAAAAATCACCTATATAATTGTAAGTTAAAAAATAAAACATCTAGACAAAAAAGAAACAATTGATAATTGGTATTCTAGATACTTCTCATTGAGAATAAAACCCATTCAACTGAACAAATGAAGAGGATACATAAGAATGATTTCCAAGAACACCAAACACCACTTCATCACCCGAGTTAAGCACACAGTTGGTATTCTTCTTCACATGCGTCCCATTTACTAGCACAGATCCTTTGCTACCCGTACTTTCTAGCACAGCTACAGCACTCCCATCACGCTGATCATATTCAGAAACAATTACATATCCTATCATATTCACCTCAAATAACTAAAAATAATAAAAGAGCAGAAAAAGCAATCAAAGCTCAAAAAGTATTTTTAGAGATTACTGTATAAGAAAACTTTGCGTAGAAGAAACAGGGTACAATGATCCACTAACATGTGCATACTTTTGAGCACAAAAGAGAGCCTAGCCATACACAGAGTCTAATCAATGATCCAAAGCTTCATGGAGTAAACTTATATAGTCTTCAAATGTACCTGCGTGTGCTTGATCTTGCATAAATTTCCACTTATAGTTTGATCTTTCAGTGCAAAGTTGCAACTTCTATTAGAACCAATCGTGAAATTGGGTATGCAAACAGCAACATTAGGATTCTGCAGCAGTAACACAAATTCCAAGTCAAAAAGATTAGAACTAAACAAAAACGCCACATGCTTCACATGGAGTCAACACTCAAAAAGCGTGAACAGTGACTACTACATTCGAAACTTTTATGAATCACTTCACTCGTTTGAACACGAATTTACCTGTGCAGACTGAGACAAGAACCTACACCACGGTCCTCCCTCGATATTCGGAATCTGTTTCTGATATACACTCCACGAAGAGAAGGACGGGCCTTTACAGTAAAACGACGGAAAGAAATGTAAAAAAATGATTGAATCAATTCACAACACAAGCAGCGATTAAGAAACTAACAAAAAAACCAAAAAGATTCAGAATACTAACATGCAGCATCAGCAATCGGTGCCGTGACGGGCACAGCCGGCGTAGCATCAACCTTGCCGGAGCTCACTACATCGGCGGAACCCGCTCCGGCGATCTGAACGTCGGCAGAGCCACATTCCCCGGGATCAGGCACGGGCTCCGGAGTACGTAAATCCTTTGAATTCTCCGCCGGTGTCGACACCGGCTTCTCCGACGAACCGCCATTGTCGACCTAAAAAAATTGGAAGAAATTGCAACGCCTCAATCGCAGATATCTACGCTAAGTAACGGCTTCGATGCCGGAAATCTCCGAAACCGAAGCGTCCGGAATAAAGTGAATCGAAGATAAGAAGGGAAAGAAAAAGGGAAGAAGAAGAAGAAGACGAACCTTTTGACGCTTCGGCGAAGGAGGTTTGCTTTCCGATGAGGAAGATCGTTTGGAGTTGTTGGCAGAGAGAGATCCACTCCGTCTCGTAGAAACCATGCTTCTTTCCTTCTTCTCTCTTCTTCTGCTTTCTTCTTTCTCCTCTATTTTCAAGAAGAGGGGATATCGATGATTTTAGTGATTTTACGTTTTCTTCTTTTTCATGCGAGTTAAATCTACTTTTTTATTTATTTATTAATCGTCTTTTTTAAATTGCTCCTACCACGGGACACCATGTGCGTAAGTTAGTATTTCCCCTTTGGTGGTTGCGCAGTTTAGCCAGATACATATAGGTGTCCATCATATTTTATAATAATACGCCTTCTTATAAAAAAAAAAATACTATAAATTCCACCAAATTTTGTACATACTGGTTGGCGTGTTTTTCATCAAACTTAATTTTTTTTTCTTCAAAATTTATTAATATTTGACTAATTAACCACATTTTTAATATTTGTATCAATTATACTTATCAAACTTATGAGATCAAAATATAAACTTTAATAATTTTAATTAATAAAAAATAATATATTAAAATACGGTGTTTGTTTCTGTCCATTTTCTTAATTCAATACAATACAATAGAATGCGTGTTGTAACCTCTCATAAGACTTGTTTGGTAGCTGAATTATCTTTTCTGAAGTGAATTCTGAGTGGTCTGACTCTGATTCTGTCTTGTATTCATTGCGTCGAATTTTGGCACGCTACTCGGTCTCACCGGTGAAGCAAATCAATGCTCAGTTGTATACAGATGTGGTATGTTTACTTTTTCCTCCTTCATTTTCATTCTTTCAGAAGGAGCAATCATCTTTATCAATAATAAATTAATTATTTTCTCATTTTTAGACATCAAAAGCTATTCACACCAACCTAGATTTTGCAGGACTGCAGACATTAATTTCACGTTTTCCAACCTTACAGCCTTTTCATCAAAATTATCAATTCTTTTCAAATATTTAATGTGATATTTATAAATATTTAATATAATATTTATAAATAAGTGAATAAATTCATATAAAAGTATAAATAAAATATAAACA
>Ga0123341_1001071_pt1 | contig 19544 bp, 11 predicted proteins | sample Turbeapinknodule_FD_89959 | JGI IMG/M metagenome (GOLD analysis project Ga0123341, IMG submission 89959) | Root nodule microbial communities of legume samples collected from Mexico - Turtle bean Mexico pink nodule | ecosystem: Host-associated > Plants > Roots > Nodule | place: Mexico: Nepantla...
GGGTGCAGGGCGGACGATTTCAAAACAGATTACCCATTCATTAGATAGAGAAGATCACCAAGATTTCGTGATTCGCTGTCGAACTTATTCCAATTCAATAAGAGATCTCAATATTATGCCTTGGAGAGAACTCGAACCTCCACGCTCTTTAGTACAAGATTTTGAGTCTCGCGTGTCTACCATTATTATGGAATATCCAACAAACACTTGTTAATACAAACTTTAAATAACTTTTATATCATATTAAAAAATGAATTTTATGGTTAACTCAAGATATAAAATCAGTTCATAAGATGAAGTTTAGATCCACTTATATACTATGAAATGTTCTTATATTATAAAATATGTTTATCTTTAATCGATATAAAATTCCAACAAATACAATAAAATAGTCTTATAAGATCTCAAACAAATAAAATAAAAGAGGGTTAGTGGCTTTATTCATAATCATAATCATGGTCTCTGTGGTGTCTATATTTTTGAAGTAGTTCCTAAGAATATATCTGCAACAGGTGTGAGGTTATTGGTAAAATGGAACAAAATCGAAACAACTGATGTGGCAGTTTTTGAGAGTACAATGTTGCTGATATGCTTATCTCACATCATCTCCACCTAAATTTATATGCTATAAATAAATAAATAGACTTTACATCAAAAGTAGGAAAAGGAAAAGAAGGGAAAAAATTCAGTCTTAGGTAAATAACCATAATTAATTCCGTTACCAAAACTTCAAACTACATCTTCTTGTTCTCGGGGAAAAGATTGATCTCTGGCATAGGATTCAAATAATTAACCAGCTATGGCGGTTAGTTGCATGCCTCTTCGATCCTTACTTTCTCTCATGATTTTGTTTATACCTAAAAGGAACAGATTTAAGGGTGTCTTGTTGTAAGGTAGATGAATGATTACATATTTTTGGAATTGTGACGTTGAGGATCTGGTAAGAAATTCTAATGATTTCATGTTAGCATGTAACAATCCATGCCATTTTTTCTCTTTCTAATTTCTAACATTTTGAATGAGCTTATCGATCTCTGAGTTTCTTGTGATTTCATTCAATGTTTTTCCGTCTTTCATTCTGGGAAATATCATACAAACAGTAGCACAGTTAGAATATTTGAGGAAATAGAAAACAGAAAACAAGAAGACGAGGTGTGTGTATGGTGTATGTTCTTTTCATCATTTCCTCCAGAAATCATTGCAATGTGAAAAAATAGTGAAATTAATGGAGATATGAATGTGATGTGAGGGAAATCTAGGAAATTTCATAACTTTTACTGTTCAAAATGCTAATCTATTTGTGACATGTTTGTTTAACAGGTGAGATCGGTGAAAGTGAGCAACATCTCTTCAGGTGCAACCGAGCAAGATTTGAGGGAATTTCTTACATTTCCTGGGAAAATTGAGTACATTGAAATGCAAAGGTTTGTGTAGATAATATGAATGACAAGGGAATTCCCCAAAATTTGGATAGAGTATGTAATAATATCTCTCATTTTTCAGTGACAAGGGAAGTCCCCAAGTTGCTTATGTTACCTTCAGTAATCCAGAGGGAGCAGAAACTGCAGTTCTTCTCTCGGTACATTCATTCTCATTGCCTTCTGTCTAATTTTGTTCTATCTAATAATTTAAATTTTACAAATCCAAATTAAAAACATGTTTCTTGAGTATTCTTATCACATTGTTTACGAAATAGTACTACCAATTCTATATTTAAATAACCTATAATGAGAACAATTTTCATTCTTTATTCATCAATGGACAATGTTAATTTTTCAATACTGTACATATTTGTATATTTGATCTAATCTATGGATTTTCATATTTTTTTATACATGTTGATACTTCTCTATGCATATTCATAAAGTATACAAAAATTTTGGTACAAGATATAGATAGATGAAACAAATTGAAATATTGATGTGTCAAATGCTTACTTACAAATATGATATGCATCTCTTTCATTGTAACAGTTTCATTATTATAGTAGAGATGGCGAAATTTTAATTTGATGTTTAAGAGCTGACATGAAACCTGTGTTGGTGTCTCCAGGGAGCAGTTGTGTGTGGACAGTCTCTGAACATTGATTTGGCTAAGGACTATGCGCTGCCTGCTTCGGCCGCATCTGCAGTAACTATTCCCTCTCTTTTTTTATTGCAGAGCTACTCATTCTAATATGAGAAATTATATATTTATGACCATCATGAGTCTGAGATCCCAACTAATGTCTACATAGTAGACAGTGAAAAAAATAATTTATATGCAGATTAACTGAGAGTTGGAACCATGGCAATCTCAGATCAAGTAACAAGTTTTCATGGGTTAAAAATTACTGAAAACCACAAAATTACGAGTGAAACTCTTTAAATAAAGTGCAACACAAATTTTTGTGACTTCATAAATTTTAACTTACTGTAAATAATGTTTTCAAGAGACTGTTAGAAAGTGATTCCCTCTTTTATTTGGTATCTGTACTATGTTGAGAACCATGTTAGAGAATTTATAGTTTAATGATTCTGAGCAGGCAGCACAACAGACTACTAACGCTGAGAGTGGGGAATCTGGTTTGAGGAAGGCAGAGGATGTTGTAACCAGCATGGTAGCCAAGGGCTTCATTTTGGGTAAAGATGCATTGAATCGAGCAAAATCCTTTGATGAGAGGCACCAGCTTTCTTCCACAGCCACAGCAAAAGTTGCTTCTTTTGACCAGAAGGTTGGTTTTACTGAAAAGATCAGTGCTGGTACAGTTATGGTGAATGACAAGGTGAAAGAAATGGATCAGAAATTTCAAGTCTCAGAGAAGACTAAATCTGCAATTTCAGTAGCTGAGCAGTCAGTGTCCAATGCTGGATCTGCCATAATGAAGAATCGGTATGTGTTGACTGGGGCTACTTGGGTCACAGGTGCTTACAACAGGGTTGCTAAGGCAGCTGAGGAAGTGGGACAGAAAACTAAGGAGAAGGTTTTGGCACAGGATAATCAAGGAAAGACTGAACAAGGTAATGTCCAAACCACCGGGTCGGTACCCACCACTCCTGATCAAACCTCCAAAGAAGCAACCACAATCAATGAACCCTCAAAACCTGAACCTCAACAGGCCACCACAGTTGATCAAACCTCAAAATCTGAAACTCAGCAGGCCATCACAGTTAATGAACCCTCCAAACCTGAACCTCAAGTGGCCACCACAGTTAACGAACCCTCCAAATCTGAACCTCAAGTGGCCACCACAGTTAACGAACCCTCCAAATCTGAACCTCAAGTGGCCACCACAGTTAACGAACCCTCCAAACCTGAACCTCAACAAGCAACCAAGGATGGTCAATCTCCCAGTCCTGCAACAACTACAGCCTGATCTTATGATTTGCAAACTAGTATGTGTGAAATTCGGGTTATATTTATGAGCTTATTAGAGTATTTTTGAGAAGTTGGATGGTATATGTCGAATAACTGACTGTGTTGTAGAAATAAAATAAAACTGGAGAGCCTCAGTGTAGAATTCTTTCTGAGACTTCATGCAGTCAAATATATATACCCTATTTACCTTGTCCTGAGGAAATACGGTGGCGTCCATGTATCTTGTTTGTTACGCTAGTTATTAATAGACTAATAGTCCCATGAGGATCTCTCTCTCTCTCTTTCTCTCTCTATCTCTATCTCTATCTCTGTATATATATATGCAACTATTATGACGAATTAGTAGTTTTCTAAATTAAAAATGAAAATGACAGATTAATTCATTTGCAATAAGACTTGCTGACAGCATGTGGTTTTTGGTGAAGTTTGAAAAACATATTAGGAGCTCGATTGAATACTTGATCGAGTTCTCACTCCTATTCTATCATTTATACTTTTTCCACCAAAATAGATGACAGCGGTAAAATAGTGAATGCGTCAGAGATTTATTTAGTCACGAATGCATAAAGAAAATAACTATTTAAATTGCTTAATACTAAACCATAGCATTACATCACAGCTTTCCCTAGTTTGGAAATGCATTTGACATGGTATACAAATGAATTATTGATGTAAATAAATGCTGCAGTATGTGTGCTCCGCAGTCACGTCCTGTATAAAATGGGCCAAAGACTTCACCAAGAACTCAAAAAATGTGTTAGGATGACGTCAATTTACTCACTGATGTCTCTCCAAAAACTTCTCTATTACGACGGAGAATGCCGCAAAGCCAGCACAACCAACACATGCTGCCTTTGGGCCACCTAGAACCACGTCACAACAAACAAGGGAAACTTTAGCATACATAATGAAGGGAAAAATAAAGGCAGAGAGAACAAGTTCATAAAAGGAGAAACGTTTTGATTTTCTATTATTGGTTTGCCGGTTCATTATCCTTTTAGTATACCTCTATTCCTTTCTCATTACAATTTACATCTATCACTCTTTTCATGTCCCTCCCAAGGTTCTACTGTCAAAAAATCTATTCAACTAGTTCTTACCAAATTGTATTATCTGATTCCCAGATACAGCACAAAAGAACATTTAAATATAAAACTGCTTTGAAAAGGAATAAACAGAACAATTTTAAAAATAGCCGTGGAAGGGATTCTTGCCAAGGCTCCCCAAAGAAGAAAAACCTCTTGAGTGTGTTTGGTCAGGGACACCACCTTATGATATCCAAGGATGCCATGCTCCCTGTTACTGCTCTCCTTTATAGGGAGGCAGCGCTGACTTAGGCAACTATTCTTTCGGGTAGGTATGTTTTTTTAAGTGTAGGGTACTCCATCAAACCTTGGTATTGTATAAGTGGTTTCAAGATTGGGCTCTCTTAAAAGAAGCTGTAGGTAGGTTTCCAAGTTTCAGAGTACACAAGCACCTGCTTGCATTACATCAACATCACTATTGCCTACCATCTTTCATAGCCATTCCCAGAACCCATTCATCAAACCTCATCCTATAACACCAAGGACAATTTCCTTCTACCTTGCAGCTAACATTTCAGTTGAGATGAGCAGAAATAACTGTTTTTCTAAAGTTAAAAGTTCATAGCAATGGATTCAAGCTTCAAAGAACCTGAACCAATTCTTGAAAATGAATCGTCTATGTTTAGGAATATTCATTTTATGCTTTATTTTTATCGTAGTAGGTATATGAAATTCTTGGTATCTTCAGAAAAGGATTTAAATTGAAATATCTAAATACTACAAAAATCACTTTTCTATGATTATTAAATTCTGTTGTGAAACAAGAGTTTAGTGACAATAGAAATTGAGGTTATGAACATTTTCAAAAATAAGTCAGTATGCAAAGCAGAGAGCAGAGCAATGAACTAACTTATGTTGTAAGTTATCATTTTCCCAAACAGGATTAGAGGACTAGAGCATAAGCTCTTGAAAATCAATGATACATTCGTCAACAACCAAGCCTTTTCCCACTAGGTGGAGTCAACTACATGGATATGATCAAACAACACCATAATATTTTGTAATGAATATTTTATATAGAAATATTATTTACTTCAAAAAAAATCTTAAAGGCTATGCCTATAGTTTTTCTTAGTCTCTGCCTCTAGCAATTGACCTATCTCCATCAGACCTACTGTCCTTACCAGGGGCTTCTTCAGGTCATCTCCAATATGCCCAAACCACCAAAGTTTAGTTCCTCATCTTTTCTACAATAATTTTTATATACATTATTTCTTAATGATATATCTGCAAAAGTAAACCACCTCCCAAAGTGCATCTTTTTTCTTTTGTGGAACCCAAAGTGTATCTAAGATGAAAATCAAACATATAATAGCAAAGTGCAATCTAGCAGTATCATATTTCCGTGTATAAGGTCTCTAAGTCTGTTCTATACAAGCCTTGCCAGGCCATTTATGCAGTTCATTTGTTAAATTAAGAGAAAGAAAAACATGATAAAATGTGGACAAATAAAGAAAAAAGTGTTACCTTTTGCTGATATTGCACCTCCAGTTGCACATCCAGCAACTACGGTATTTGTTATGTCATGTTTCGCTCGAGCCTGAAAAAAAAAAATCAAGGGCCCACGTGGTAAGAAGAATGAACCTCATAATGCTTAATGCAAATATATATTTCCATTCCTCAAATGATCAAATCCATTAGACCTTCTCCACAACACATTCAGCAGCTGAGAATACAAAACCCATAACAGCAAATGCTTTGGCTGAACTCCAACTCCTTCTCCCCATCTGCTTTGCTTGATATATAAGCTGCTGTCTGCCAGTCATTTCCTCTTGCATCAGTGGGTTGTCCAGTGCTCCAAGAAATAAACCCATGAAGATGCCAAGCCCACCCCCTAAAAAGAACATCACATGAATCCCAAGAAACTCATGAATAGACTGAAACAGTAGCCTAAATCATATAAAAAAAAAATTATTGGGAATATTAATCTACTTGTCTCACAGACAATGATAAATCAGCAGTAAGGATGGTGAGTCAAATTATACATAATCCTAAGAATCCCATCTTAGCTGTCCATCATACTAGGTAGGTACTAGTGGTGGAAAGAACATCCTAAATGGAGCTGAAATCTCAAAAAAAAACCCTGACTACACTTGAACAATTGATGATAAGTGGTCCATATTCATATCAGGAAATTCAATTCAGTTAATCAGAGGAGCAAGAAACAAACAAAGAGGTATGCATTAGGGAAAAAAAAGGTGAGGATTGAATGCCATACCCATGACTCCACTGACTACACTGCGCACTGCGCAATTGTTCCAAATGTCTTGACCACGGATTTCCTCAACCGAGGGCAGTCTTATGGGCTCAATCTGAGGCTTCTCTGCTTCTGCTGAGTTCAAAGAACCATTTTCAACTGCTTTACCGGAACCATCAGCCATTTGTAAAGCTCAAATAGTGAATATGCTAGAGCTGATTGAAATCCGCACAGATAAATAAATGCCAGTGTTACTACTTCGTAATGAAGCAAAATCACTCAAAATATCTATCAATTATACAGAATCAATAGGCAAGAACATCGAATCATGCAAAATACTATTTAACAGATGCTATGCTAAATAACAAATACAAGTGAGCTTGAAACAATGAGAGGAGAGGAAAGAGTACCAATCGGCGGAGCCGCGCAGACGACGGTGGAGGTTCGCCGTGAGGGGAGGACTGCGGCAGAGGTTTCTCCGGTGAGGAAGTTGAAGAATGATGGTGTGCCACGATTGTGCCCATTAGGGTACTTACCTATTTATACAACATACACACATCTTCATTTTCTTACAAATAAGCTCTAAATATTATTATTTTTATTTTAATATTCTTATTGGATTTAGTTCATGTGAAAAAAAAATATTAATTTTAAATTTTAAATATTTGATATTTTATAATGGCTTCTTTTACTCTTAAATCATTAAGTATTAACTGAAGTTAATTTAAGATGTAGTAAAAAATTACTAATTAAGAAAAAAAAATTACAAGTAAGGTAATTAAATTAATTTTAGATGCCTATTTTGATTGGGTGATGAATTTATTACTTAGTATACATAATGTAATTGTATATATTACTTTTAATTTTTCATTCAATAGTTTATTTTTAGTGTTATATTTTTATTAATAAATATTTGTAATTTACTTTAATGTTTTTAATTTATTTTATACGATCTTAAATTCATATTGTGGCTTTACATTGTTGTGATATAATTGATTTTTTAATATATCACAATAAACACTCATTTTATTTCTAAAGACAAAAATTTATAAGAAAATAAATTAATGGATTTTTTTTACTTTTAGAATTGTGAATTTTATATATCAAATAACTATATGTAATATATATAAAATAATAATGATTATTTATTAAAGAGTATATGATTGATAGATATTAATTTCTAAAAAAATTAATATCATCAATTGCAATTTAACCGATTGGTGATGGTGAAATTAACATATAAAATTTGTTGAATTTAAAAGTTAAAAATATTTAATTGTGTTTTTAATCTCACAAAATTTAAACAATTTTTAATTTTTGTTAACCCAGAATAAAAAAATTATTTTAAGAATTAAAAATATATTTAAGGAATAAAATTATATATATTTTAATTTTAATGGACTAAGCAAACTTTTATAAATTTGGAGTCCAACGATATAATTATTGCAAAATTGAATAAATAAAAATATAACTAAACCTGAAGCAATCTTATAGCAATCAATCTTTAGTGAATTTTAAACATAAAATATATAATTTAACCATAAAGATAAAAGCAAAAAATTAATCTATTAATTTTAACTATTCATGCGATTTTTATAATTTTATAATGCTATTTATCTTTGAGAAAGGTTTGATTTAATAATTTATATTTCAAAATAGTCATTCTATTGATTTAAAAATAACTATATTACTAATTTAAATACATTAACAATTTAAATAGTCACAAAACAACAAATTATTTTAAAAAGATTAAATAAATAAAAAACCCTCCTTTCTTTTCCTCCCTCTTCTACAGTATTATTACATTATCTCCCACCTCATCTTTATAGTTTAGCATAAACAAAACCAAATAAATTACAAAAAAATAAACACATAAAAAGGTCTTCAATAAAAAAAGAAGAGGAGTAATAAAATAAAATAAATAATTGAAAAAAAGGAAGAGGAGTAGTAAAATAAAATAAATAATTGAAAAAAAAGAGATAGAAAGCATGTTTGGGGGAATGAGGGTCGATTATTAATTTACTTTTTAATAGTAACGGTTAAAACGGTCACAATACATTGTTTTTTACAATGCACAAAAGAGATAAAATTGATATTAATTTGAAAATTATGACTTAATTGGAGTTTTTAACAATAAAGAAAGTATCATATACACAACTTACAATTATTATGATTAAAAATATAAAATAAATTATACAAATAATATCAATGAATTATAAGGATACGTGCTAGAATTTTATCACCTCTAAAGTTAGATGAAAAAAATAAATAAATAATTATAATTTTAAATATCAAATTCTCATAAATAAAATCACTTAAAACATATTTTAGTTATCTCAAATCCTAAAAACATTTATTTTAATTCCTAAAATTTAATGTTTAAAAGACTAAAATCATATTCTTGTAAAGATTTGGAGAGACTTTTGGAAATACTAAAAACAGGTTTTTATGAATTTGAGGAACCAAAACTACAATCACTCTAGATTTTATGGACTAAAATATATCAACCTGACTCTTAAATGGCATGTTAGTATTTAGTATTTGATACAAATATTAGACACCGACACTTATATGATACCTATAGGACACATATTCGTAAAATGTCAAATTCAAAAAGTACTTATTAGATTTCTGACAATTCTAGTACGGTTTTAACACAATTTTAAAAATGAAAAATATATTAATTTTTAAAAAAATCAAAACTTTATTGTATAAATTGTTATTATGGTTATAAAAATAAGAAACAAATCATTGTAAACCAGTAATGAAAAACATCTTTTTGTACCAAAAAATAATCTGGAACATACTTGTGTGCACATAAATCTTTATTGTCAATTTATACAATTCATAATTATATAATGTATAGATACATGTCTCTGTGTCCTATATTTTGGAGATTTTACATATCTCCGTGTCGTATAAGTGTCTGTGTTTGTGCTACATAGACTAAAATATAATTAGATCGTAAAAAAATATATTACAAATAAGTCATCCTTCTTGAGAGTTATTTTGAGAATTTTAAACATAAAAATTTATCAATAAATACCAAAACAAAAAAAAAACTTTTTAAATTTTAACCATTTTAGTGAGTTTATAATTCATCCATCCCATATAAATAATAAATAGTAATTATTATGTATATTGTGTATTATTAAATATAGGTTAAATTATTATTTTTTATTTTTTATTGATTTGATTTATTCAGTTTCATCCCTTTGCAAAAGATATACCAGATGACTAAAAGTTAATGAAGCCAGAAAATTAAAATTTCTGTGTAATGTTGAAGTTTTCGCTAAATAAAAGAAGATTGAAGGTTGCTTTGTCTTTTGTGACATTATCTAACGTAACGTACGAGGAATTAAACCAAATTGGAACTTTGGACTTACATAGGAGAAGGCTGAAACTCCAAGGAACACATCCACACACTGTCTTCTCCAACACCAACAAAACAGTGGAATTCAGAGCTTTCTCCTTTGGTTTTCATTTCATCAAACGGTTTAAGTGCAGTTTCTTCTCTGCAAATTCTGAGGCCATTCATTGGTGGAGTGAGGAAAAAATGAGTGACAATTTGAAGGGAAGAGTCAACGCTCTGGGGGAGCGTCTCAAAATTGGTGGAGCTGAGGTGGGTCGGAAGATGAGTGCTGGAATGAGTTCTGTGAGCTTCAAAGTGAAAGAGTTTTTCCAGGATTCAAGCCATGCTGATAAACTCGTTGGAGAAGCTACCTCTGAGGCCCTTCATCACCCTCACTGGCCCATCATTCTTCATCTCTGTGACTTGATCAATGGTGACCAACTCAACACTGCTGAAGTGGTGCGTGCAATAAAGAAAAGGGTTGTTTCCAAGAGTCCTAGAAGTCAGTATCTGGCTCTGGTTCTGCTTGAAGCATTGGTCAAGAACTGTGACAAGGCTTTCTTGGAGGTGGCAACTGAGAGAGTCCTTGAAGAGATGGTCAAGCTCGTTGATGACCCTTATGCTTTTGTTAATAACAGGAATAAGGCTTTGATGATGATTGAGGCATGGGGAGAGTCAACCACTGAACTTCGCTACCTGCCTGTCTATGCACAAACTTACAAGGTACTTTCACAACTTTACATGCTTATCACTGGTCAAATAACAACCATTATCACTGGTCAAATAACAACCAAAATACGGTAGGTTGGAGATCACATATCGACTAGAGATTAGACATTTCATAGTATATAAGTGGATATAAACCTCATCTTATAAGTGAGTGACTAGAGATTGAACATTTCGTAATATATAAATCGATACAAATTTCACTTATAAGCTGATTTTATGTGATTGAGTTAAGTTTAAAGTTCACTTCTTGATACCATATCGGAATCATTTCAAACTATATTGTTTATTATGCTTATCAGGTCATCCGAATCATTATCAGAACAATACCATGTCAAATATATACTTGTTAATAAAATTGTGGACAAGAAGTTAAGAATTGAGGCAAACCATGATCTTATCATTGATTACTAGCTCATAAGAGTTGTAATACAATGTTATAAACCAACTCTATTAAGGTGTTACTTGAAGGAATGATCATGAATGGTTTCTTTCATATCTAACACTTTTCTGATGCAGAGTTTGAAATCAAGGGGTGTTCGATTCCCTGGTCGTGACAACGAAAGCTTGGCTCCTATTTTCACTCCACCTCGTTCTGGCACTACTCCAGAGGCAGTTGTCAATCATGAACATCTTATGCAGCATGACATTGATGTGCAAAGTTTTTCGCCTGTTACTCCTCCTTCTGCCCCTACTTCAGAGGCTGATGTCAGTCTTGCAGCTCTTATGCAGCATGATGTTCGTGTGAAAAGTTTTACGTCTCAACAAGCAAAGGAAGCTTTTGATGTTGCGAGAAATAGCTTTGAGCTTCTTTCTACCGTGTTATCTTCTTCAATGCAGCAGGATGTTTTAAAGGTATTCTATTTTGTTTTTGTTGTGTTCTAGATTCTTATGTTTCCTTTTCTTGCCCACATTTGAGCTGAAACTTGACAATGATATATATTTTAGATCACAAACAATAATTTATGAGAATCTGACACGTCTCTTAAATGGTGTATTCGTGTCACACACACTATCCTACACTGACACTCGTACAACGTTATTGATGAAGTATCAAACTTTAAAAAAAAAAATTGTTGGATTTTTAACCATTCTAATACGATTTTAACAAAATTTTAAAAATGAGAAATTCATTAATTTTCTAAAAACTCAAATTTATTGTATAATTTTTTATTATGATTATAAAAATAATTAACAAATCCTTTTGAACTATGAAAAATATCTTTCTGATAAAAAATATATATTTATATGTATACATAAAGTTTTATTATCAATTTATATAATTTATATTTATATAATATATATATATATATATATATATATATTTTTTTTTTTTTCTCGTGTCTCATGCAACATTTTTTAGAAAGATTATATGTTATTAGATTAGAGGTGATGCATGTCAATTTTTGCCTTATACTCAAAGACCATGTGATCTTGGTCTATTAAGTTACTATAATGCCGAAGCCTCTTCAAAAAAGTGCATCCTTTTTAATGACCAACTTGTGTATGATCTTTTCAGGATGATTTGATTACCACATTAGTAAAACAGTGCCGTGAGTCCCAGGCTACTGTCCATAGAATCATTGAGACTTCTTGGGATAATGAAGCACTGCTATGTGAGGCCTTGAATATAAATGATGAGATTCAGAAGGTTGTCTCCAGATATGAAGAAATGAAGAAGAAGAAGAAGCATAGAGTTGTTCCACCTGAACCTGAAGTGGGTATGGCACCTATTGCCATAGAAGCTGATGAGTCCCCCCATTTTAAAGAAGAGGAAGCCCTGGTTAGAAAGAGTGGAGGTTCAAGAACTGGAGTCCAGGGAGGGAGCCAGGATGAGATGTTGGATGATCTTGATGAGATGATATTTGGGAAAAAGGTTAGGGATGGCTTTGATCCAAAGAAACAACAATCATCTGAAGATCATCTCATCTCCTTCTAAAACAAAGCTTCAAATTTTATGTTCATGGCTTCCTGTTTTCGATTTATACATGCTGATTATGAACCAATATCTGATACCACTTCCCACTATTCTTTTCTTTTTCTTCCTTCTGTTAGCATTCGGTGAATTTCAAGCTTAAAAAAATTGTCATATAAAACACATTATTTTTCTTATTAAAAACATAAAAAAAAGGTAAATATCCATTTATTACAAGTACAATTTTTCATTTTTTTCCCTATATTTTCTACAAGTGTATATTGTTTTCATATATATAAAAGAATCACTCTAAAATAATACATTGTGAAGTTAGTGTTCGTGGCTTGATTTGTTTTAATTTTCAATAAGAACTCACTCAATTTAAACCTAAACAATCAAATATAATTTAATTTAATTTAAAATTTAAATTATGAGTAAAAATTTGTAACTTTTTTGTTAGATATCTTACAAATATTTTCTTTTAAAACAAAAGTAAAATCGAAGCAGTTTTGTGATATGTAGCACAGATATGACACGGACATTGATATGATACGGACACCACGAATACAAAGATACGTAAAATCTTTAAAATGTAGGTTACGAAAATACGAAAATGTTTTTATGACTGGTTCAGAAGGATTTGTTTCTTACTTTTATAATTATAATAACAATTTATACAATAAAGTTTAAATTTTGAGAAAATTAATGTATTTTTCATTTTTAAAATTGTATTAAAAATGTACTAGAATTCTCAGAAATCTAACAAATATTTTTTTGAATTAGACACTGACACGCCTTTAAGAAAAGTGACACGCCTTTAAGAAAAGTGTCGGAGGTTATAGGTTTTGTGTATATTTCATGTATTATACAAAGTAAAGATTAAACAAGAAGCCAAAAAATGTAAAAAATACATTAAAAGTTAAAAAAAGAAACTATTTAAAAATGAGTATAGATTTGCACCCATGGATAAGCACTATAACCAAAGACAAGTGTATTGAGAATTTGAGAAAGATTACCTGTTGTTATCGTTGGATATGAGTTGTGTTGTGTCTGTAAATTTTTGGGTGCAGTGATCCATTGCACGTAACAATGGCCGGAAAGTACATCCCGAGATCCAAATCGCGAACCACTCTCTTCCTCTTCCTTCTCGCTTTCTCTCTCCTCTTCATCCTCTTCTCTCTCTCTCCTCTCCGCTCCCCTCTCCTTTCCCCCACCAATGTCCACGTTCCCGATGCCGAAACCTCCTTCGTCGCCTCCCTCGACCGCTTCCTCGCCGCCGCTCCCTCGCCACACTCCCTTTCCGACGACACCGCGCACGCCGGACAAGAGGACCTCATCACCAAGCTCGACGACGCCGTTTATGGCTCCGAGATGGACAGGCTGTACTCTGATCCTTACTACCCGCTCTCCCTTCCCCTTAGGGTTTACGTCTACGACATGCCCCCCAAGTTCACCTACGATTTGCTCCGGCTCTTCAAGAAGACCTACCGAGACACCTCCAATCTCACCTCCAATGGAAGTCCCGTTCACCGTCTCATCGAACAGGTTTCGTCCTTCTCCTTCCGTTTCTCCTCGATTAATTCCCTCACCGTTTGTTGATCTGTCAACTGCGTCGGTTGGTTGTGGTTGTGAATGCAGCACTCCATTGATTACTGGCTCTGGGCTGATCTCATCGCTCCCCAATCGGAGAGGCTCTTGAACAGTGTCGTTAGGGTTCACCGACAGGAGGAGGCTGATTTGTTCTACGTACCCTTCTTTACCACCATCAGCTTTTTCCTCATGGAAAAACAACAATGCAAGGCCCTTTATAGGGTGTGAGTGCTCTTCTAATGCTCTCCCTTTTTTTTTCTTCTCCTTATGTTTCCTTCTTTTTGTTATCCATTAACCTCCATTTTCATTCTCCATCTCTTACCCTTCTCTTCCTTACATAATAGAACCATACAAGTTATTCCCCAAGTATTAAATGACCATAGTATAAGGACTAATTTGAATGGTTTTTCAATATTTAGGAGATTATATACAATGCATATCTTAAAAAACTAATATTTAGGAGAGAGAGTAATAGGAAATTGAGAGTGCTAGAACCTTGTTTTTCTGGTTTTTGATGGCTGTGCAATGGGGATAAGTATGCCTGGTGTTGTTGTGGATGCAGGAAGCTTTGAAGTGGATCACAGATCAACCTGCATGGAAGCGCTCTGGTGGTAGAGATCACATAATCCCTGTGCATCATCCCTGGTCTTTTAAGTCTGTTCGAAAATTCGTGAAGAATGCAATATGGTTGTTGCCTGACATGGATTCCACCGGGAACTGGTCATTTTTTAACTTGCACACAACTTTATAAATTCAATGCTATTGTTTGTTGGAAATGTTATCCAGTGATCCTCTTCCTCTTTCAGGTACAAGCCAGGACAGGTTTTTCTGGAGAAAGACCTGATTCTTCCATATGTTCCCAATCTTGATTTATGTGATGCCAGGTGTTTGACTGAGTCAAGACCGAAGAGAAATATGCTACTTTTCTTTCGGGGCCGGCTCAAGAGAAATGCGGTTAGCATATTGTGTGATAGCTCGTTAATTTCTTGACTGGCAGGTGGAACCTTTGAAAGTTCTATCTGCGTATGATGTCACTTCATTTGAAATCTAGAAATCTGGATTGTTAATAGCTTGTCTATTCCATCTTATGTTGAAGTAGCAATTATTGTCAATGGAGGAGAGTATCAGTATATTTTTCTGGTTTTGTCACATTAGCCCTTCGGAGAACTGACTTTAAGCAAAGCAACTAAAATCAGAATTTTGGTGTGCGGGAAAAGCCCCCTTGTCACCAAAATAGTTAGAATTTTTTTATCAAGAAAAAAACTATTTGTTGCTTTGAAAATGCTATGTATAATAAATTATTTCTTTCTGTATAATTTCTGTTCACTCTTAGTTTAAAATCAGCCTTAAGAGCTGATATTGACAAAACTATATTTTTATACTTTCTTAGCTAGAAATCCGATCATGGTTTACCCTACATTTGCATGCAGCATTCTCAATTTTTTTGTCACTTACATGGCTGCATGTTTTTATATTCTGAGTTTAGTTGCTTTTTTTCCATCTTGTTACAGGGAGGAAAGATACGCTCTAAACTCGTAGCTGAATTGAGTGGTGCTGATGGTGTGAGTATAGAGGAGGGAACAGCTGGGGATGGGGGAAAAGAAGCTGCTCAAATTGGCATGCGCAAGTAATATAAGTTCAGCACTTGGATAAAAGTACTCCGGTTACTTATTTTGTTGTATTTATTTGCTTGCCTTGCACATCATAGGTCTCTATTTTGCCTAAGCCCAGCTGGTGACACTCCATCCTCTGCTAGATTATTTGATGCTATTGTTAGTGGATGCATTCCAGTTATAATAAGTGATGAGCTGGAGCTTCCTTTTGAAGGAATACTCGATTACAGGAAGGTGTGTATGTATGCATTTATACCATGTAGTTGATTACTAAGAACGTAATTCAGAGTTAATGGTATAATTGCTATAAAATAATGGCTAAAATGGCTTGCTAGCTTTGGATGGTATTTGTTTTGGTGTGGACTGTGTGACAAGGCGCAATGGGAATATCTGTTGGTTTATATATGTGTACAGCAGGACATAATAGCCAATCTTATTTTACACAGTACCTACTATTTTAGATGATTAATATTGACAGATATGTTATAGCAAGACACGATTATGTCATTAAATAAGTTTGTTTTAATAACTCGATCTCTGAAAATGTAGTAGATTTGTTTAGAAAAATAAATTACTGAAGAAAAATAAAAAGATCCCCTCAAGCATTAAGAAAAGAGCACAAGGGGATAGCAGAAACCCAAAAAAATCCAGCAGGGCCATCCAGTTTATCTGACTCTATGTATTGAAGCTGGAGTTGACAATACCAACAAGATAGCCATGGCCTATGTGCCTGACACCAGAGAAAAACTATAACCATAATCCTAACCTAAGACTTAAGTGTAGGGAGACAAAGGTACACACATTCTATTTCAACCAAATGCACCAAAGAACAATATAGATTGCACACTCTTACTGAATTTGGGCCTCTTGTTAATTAAAACCCTTTTACTGCACACTCCAAGGTAACACACACCCAGTGACCAAAACCGCATTATTGTCTCTGATATGCCAATGCTGTATGATTATGTGATAACTCGGAGCCTTATGAGTTGTTATTTTTTTTTATGGGAATTTGTCGTATATGCAGATAGCATTGTTCATTTCCTCTAATGATGCCGTAAAGCCAGGTTGGCTTTTGAAATATTTAAAAGGCATTAGACCTGCTCATATCAAAGAAATGCAACAAAATCTTGCCAAGGTTTGTAATTCCCTTCATGTAGAATTTAATGTAACTAATTTTTCATTTTCTCAAATTGAGTTATTGTCTTGCTTTCTTGTTTGATTTTTTTTTTTCTTTTCAGTATTCAAGGCATTTCCTGTATTCTAGTCCAGCTCAACCTTTGGGTCCTGAAGACTTGGTTTGGAAAATGGTTTGCTACTGTTTGTTTTGCTATTTAAGTTTCTGTTCCTATTATTCTTTCTAGGTTCTTTGTTCACATGAACTTAAGCTTGGGTTTAGCCCTCATCTTTCCCATCGAGTGGTTTCTTCCATTATAGTTTTGGGAAAAGAGTGCAATTATTCTTTTTTATTCGTTTGTTCCATAGATTTTGATAAGTTTATTTCTGGATGCCATATAATGAAGTATGTTTAATATTGACACACTTAGTTAGCTGTAGTGTTTCACTTTCACGGACTTGGTACCTTAAAATAAATTTTGGGTTACTTTTTGTTTTACAGAAGTTTTACTTTGCTTTAAAAGCTGTGACTATAGCCTTTTTGTTTTCTAGATTTTATCAGGAGTTTGTGTGGACAAATTTCTCCATAAACACGTTTTAAAGAGAAAAATATGACCAGTAAAGAAAGGTGGCAATCAGAATATGTTAAGGTTTAATATTGAGAGACGTAGTTAGCTGCAGTGTTTTGCTTTCACAGACTTGTTGTTACCCTAAAATAAGTTTTGGGTTGCTTATGTTTTCCGGAAGTTTTACTTTGCTTTAAAAGCTGTGACTATAGCCTTCATTTTCTAGATTTTATTAGGGGCATGACAAATATCTCTATAAGCACTTCTAAAAGAGAAAAGTAAGAAGAAAAAAATTAAATGACTTTGTCCATAAGAATTCAGAGAAATTATATGAGAAATTTTCTACAAATTGGCTAATGCCAAATTTAGCTTATAGAGAAACTCGTTTATTTTTTTCTATTAGAAGTGCTTCCAAACAGGCCTAGGTAAGATTATTTATTTGTAGCACAACACAACTACTCCTGCGGTGGTTAGATGTTTGTTTAAAAGAGATATAAAAGAATGAAATATCATTCTGCTGGCAACATCGATACTATTAATTTATATTTACTTGGATTACTGTGTATTTTGTCAATGATTGGATCAAATTTAGAAAATATTCCTTATATCATACTGATGTTATTCTTTTCTGTAGAACTTAGTATTATATGTATATTTAATTTGTGTTGGAAACCATCAGAAATATCTGTGATGTTTCCTTTACCTTTATGTTGAGTGTATTCTGGGGTCTGTCTTTTGAAGGCATCTCCTTTACTATGGTTCTCTCTGTTTGATGCTACAGATGGCTGGGAAGTTGGTGAACATCAAGCTTCACACAAGAAGATCTCAACGTGTAGTGGAAGGATCTAGAAATCTGTGTACTTGTGAATGCAGGCCTGCCAATATTACTAATACTGCTTCAATGATTTCTTGAATCGCTTTGTTTTCTTTATAATTGTATTATCTACGGTTTTGCTCATCCCCTCTCTATTGTCTCCTGCAATGTTTTTCTTTTGTATTCTTTGGTTGGCTAGTTTGTTGTATAACTTCGATCTTGACGGAAAAGGAATTTAAATGATAATCAAAGATCATAATTGCCTCTTAAGTTCTTTTTTGAGGACCAAATTTGACTAGGCTAAAAAGCCCAATGCTCACTTATTTTATTTTCATTCAGGGATTAGCAATAAATGAAGATTAATTTAATGATATATAATTATTATAAATAACTAACATTACTAATCAGATTTCATTGTTTGCAGAGGTGATTGCGATTATGAGGCTTCTATACTGAGTTATACCCCTTTATATCATTTGACAGTTTTAACCTTTTTTTCAGAGTTGGCAATCGTTTGAAAATGAATATGTTAATCCTGAAAATGTTAGTGTTCCTAAGGCTAGCATTGCTCAACGGTGTTATATATATACCGTATAATAGTAATAATAATTTGTACAATTAAAGAATGATCCATAAATGCAGAAGATCATTATAGTTAATATATAATCAAATGAACTAAAATTTCCGTCATTCCATTCAACAAAGGAATTAAAAACAGAAACGACGAAAAATCAAATTCCATTTATCACGTTCAATGTATAAGGCGGGTGATCTAAAATGAGAGCAACAATTTTTAATGAAATCGCGATTCAATTTAGCATACAGTAGAAACAGATTCGAGGATGCGTGTTACCTAAACGAGAAGAAGCAGCCTCTGAAAATGGAAGCAAAAGAATGTATCAAAGAAAGTAGAAGAAGACAAAGGTCCAGATGGAGAGACACAAGAGGAGCTGAAGGAACAGCTCCGCAGAGGCGCAGAGCATGATCTTCTTCTTCATGATACGCTCTTTCACCAATTGAATCTTCAGGTCATGGATTTCTCTCTCCCACTTTTCCTGTATCAATCATCAGTTATCAGTTAATGGATTCATCAGTGAGAAACAGAGAGAAAGAGAGAGAGAGAGAGAGAGAGAGAGAGAGAGAGAGAGAGAGAGAGAGAGAGAGAGAGAGAGAGAGAGAGAGGGAATATATGGGGTGTTGAGAGTGTGAGGAA
>Ga0123341_1001072_pt1 | contig 19536 bp, 21 predicted proteins | sample Turbeapinknodule_FD_89959 | JGI IMG/M metagenome (GOLD analysis project Ga0123341, IMG submission 89959) | Root nodule microbial communities of legume samples collected from Mexico - Turtle bean Mexico pink nodule | ecosystem: Host-associated > Plants > Roots > Nodule | place: Mexico: Nepantla...
CATATATATTACACTTTTTTACGTTATTATTAATTGAAGTAAAGAAATAAAGAAGAGAGAGAAGGGAGAGAGTAAAGAGAGAGTATAGACAGAGGGAAGAGAGAGAGAAAAAAAAATAGATATAATTTTGCTTTCATATGATTTAAAATTTTACAATTTTAAATAATTAAAATACTCTCATAAATATCTATAATTTAAATTTAAATTTCTTCAAATACTCTTATAAATTTATACGTGTGGTAACTTCAGATAGATTTTACATGATCTGCATAATACTAAGGCCATTAAATGTTCAACAAAAGATGAAAAAAAAAAGTGAGAAAAGATAAAGTTAGATTGATATTAGATATTGATGTGAAATATAAGACATGATCAACAATGAAAAGGTCATATATATTTACACAGTACTGCAAATGTGAATCAGATTATGGTAATGTTTAATATTTATTAGATCTAAAGGTAGTGAGTGTCAACTTGGCGCAATAATTGTGATTTTTTATTTTCCAAAGGATTTGTAATTTAAGCAAGCCTCTACCCTGCCTTATCTCTACCTAGACGGTTGTGACGTGTTGGATGCCCATGTGATGGCACCTGAAACTGAAACTATTTGTCGATCATAGACCAATGCAAGAACACTTCCTAAAAAGATGTCCACAGTTGGACACATCAATGTGCCAGCACAGAAATTGTCATTTCCCAGTCCCACCACACCGACCCCAAAGACAGCATAGCTAAACTTTTCCTCATCTCATTTTGGGTTGGTCGAGGAGAGCTCAAACTTTCAGTTTTTGTACCAGAAAGATTTCTCTGTTTGTGACTATGCTATGAAAGCTACCTATACAATCCCAACCTAACCTAACATAACCCAACATGTACTTAAACTCACCAATCAAACATTACCCAATATTTTTACAATTTTAACTAACTCTAAAAAATATCAACAATGTAACTCATAACCTTTTTACAAATCCCAGAACTGATCTTCCAGAGAAATTAACCCTCTCACAACTGAGACGATGATAGATTCCTAAATTGGTAGGAGATACATGAGATTTTCATTTGATTGATTAAAGATGAAAACAGAATAAAAAAACTAATCACACACTCTTCTGCAATCTCTAAAACAGATTTACATCCTTCACATCATACATGGAACAATCACATCTATCAAATTTCAGAGCAAAGAACAAAATCACTAAATAATTGAAGAGATAAACCTTAAACGAAGCGGAAGCTAAAGTAACAACAATGTTAAGAAAGTAAAAAAAAAAAGTATAGGATAACCAACACCTGGAATATGTGATCTTGAACAATTGAGCATGGCCGGATGAGAAGTTAAGATGATCTTCATAATTGATATGCAATTCCCATTAAGGAAAAAGAAGGAAATTCCCAATGGAAAGTAGAAAAAAAAAGGGAAAGAAACAAACAGAACCCCCCAGTTACATACATATACATAACAGGTATGCATGCATGCTTATGCCCTGCATCTGCAACTTTTTTGTCAAGTGTGAATGAAAAAAACAAGCTAAGAATCCCTCAGTGAGGGACAAAAAAACCGAAGGCGAAACGAGAGCGAGAGGAAGAACAAGAAGGAGAACCTTTTTTCTTGTTGGAGAGGTGAAAAGTGGGATCAGGTCATGCACTTGAAGCCGCTACAGACCCACAACCAGATGAGGAAAAGGACGGCACAGACGAACAAGTCGAGGAGGAGGAGGACCCAGACGTGTTTCTTCCAGACGTGTTTGGCCTTGGTGTGGCGGTCGTGGGGCTGGTGCTTGAGGGGAGACAGTGAAACGTCGTCGGAAACATCGAGCGTGGCGGGGGCATCGTTGGGTCTCTTCTTCTTCTTGAGGCCCTGCGGCGGAGGGTTGAGTGGGGGTTCCGATCTGAGGCTGCGGTCTTTGGAATCGTAGCGGAGGGCGTCGTCGAAGATGGAAGGAAATTGGGGCTGAAAGGAGAGAGGGGTGAAGTGGTGGTGGGCGTGGGAGGAGGAGGGTAGGGTTTGGCGGAAGGAGGATCGGATGTGGTGGAGGAAGGGGAGGGTTTGGGATTTGAGGAGGGTGTGGTGGGAGATGGCGAAGAAGACGAAGGGAGGGTCCATGAGGAAGGTGTAGGTGCGGTTGTCGACGGTGTGGGTGAAGAGGGTGTGGTTGGGCGGGGCTTGGGCCACGCATTGGGCCGCAAGGGCTTCCATGTTCGGCTCGTTCTCGCTCTGGTGCTGGGCCAGGATGGTGTCCGATCGAGCAATGCAGGCGTAGTGAATCAATTCGGGATTCGAAATCATGGCAATTGTTGTGAAGCTGGGATCAAGAGTTTTTTTGTTTTTATAATTTTTTTCTATAGCATTGGAATTGAATGAATATGAATGATTAGGGTTTTGGTTTGGGCATGGAGGTTACTAAAAATGAGGAGTGATGATTGATGAAAATGAGAGGGTGGCGAGGGTAGGCGATGATGCGACGGGATTGGCTGAGCACCGCGCCCAACCACACCGCAAACCGAACTGTCCTTCTCCTAACCTCTAAATTACCAACTTCTCCTCTCCTCTCTTGTCCCACCTTCTTTCTCTTTATTTTTTATATCCACTTTCTTCATTCCTTTCTTCATTCACTCAACTCAAATCTCTTACCTCCCTTTTCTCTTTCATAAAATACCCTATGTTTCATCACAACAAACTCACCATTTACATCTTCTTCCTCACATCACACCAACTAAGTTTTGTATTCAAAAACAGATCTTACTCTCTCTCCTTCCACTATAATTAATATGTGAGAATTATTCTATTTTTGGAAAGGAATTCAAATATAAAAAAAATTATGCTGGACCAATTTTATCTGAGGTGTTAGTTAGGTTATTTATGGAATTTGAATATAAGAGAATAAATATTGTTCTATTATTTGGAATTTGAAGATGAGATTAGGTGTTATACGCATAAATTATGGATAAATACAAGTATGAATACTCGCAAGTAGTTTATGTTTCTTTTTGAAAAAACACTAAAATTAAATGTTTTAATTTAATATAAAATATAAACCGAATCAATGTTCTATATTTCATATTCAATTGCATATTTTTAACTAAGGAAGCTTAAGCCGTATATGTACAAAACACAAATCTATTTTATCACCTATAAAGAATAAAGAAATTATACAAAAAAAGGTAAAACTCTGACTTGATCTTAAAAGTTATTAAACTACACATTACGTATCTTCATTCCCCACACGTTTCGTTTCATGAAACGAGTTATACATGACTAACATTCGATTTAATACTTACTCATGCTTAAAATTCTTTATACCTTTTCAAGAATGTGTTTTCGCACAATGAAATCTAGTATCTTTATATAGGTTGAAAATACAAGTAAAAATAAAAAAGTTGAATACTGGATGAGAATGAATGATGGATGAGAGGAGTTGCAAACCTAATGTATATATCTTAAAAGTTTTAACTTCAACCCTTTGGATCCCAACCATATATGACTTGATGGCCAAATGAATTAGACAAAAGTATTCCAAAAATGACTTGGTTGCTGGCGACTAGGGAGTTGCCTAAACAATTTTAACGCAAAAGTGGGTCAGGTTCTGGATGATACCAAATAGATGCATGCACAAGACAGAGATTGACGCATCTTACAAATCATGTCGGTCACTCGCAATAACAGTGCCAATACACGCACACTCTCACATGGTACAAATTCCATGTGTCACATGACCCATTCTAAAACCCTTTAAAAAAACAAAAAAGGTAAAAAACTTCTAACAGCACTATACATTGGCGTGGTTCCAAATTGGAGTTCCAATCAGTGTAAAAAATTCCTCGAGAGTGCCTAGCTGAGTTTATGTACCCAATATCATATCATCAAAGGAGTACGGCTTAGACAAGTGAGACATCTGCCTCCTTGAAAGAAACTATTATGACTTAATTATGAGCATGATAATCCTCTAAGTAGCTTGGTATTGGAGAAATCCTTGCGTGGATCATTTATGCAATCTTCATTTCAGCAATAGGGTGGGTCGATGAATGCCCACTCAATGATTTGCTCGTATTGAGTAGCTGCATTTACCCATGTGTAATCTTTTGTCATGCCTCTTAGCATCAATCCCTCCCACGAAGACTTGTGTTCATTGTATGTCTGAATGGCATATCTTAGAGCCTGTCAAAATTAGTAAAAAAGTTAACATCATGGTGACAAAAGTGGAGAAACAATGTTGTCAGAACGTCACACAATTGAGAAAAGTTAGCAAATAGTTCCACATTCCAACATGTCCACCATAGACTGTATGTGTATGGACTGTTAGATGAGATTGGTACACATTCCTTGATGTTTTAGTAACTTCGTATGGCTGTTTATAACATCTAGAGGCCGACAAAGGATTCAGAAAGCCAACCCAATGGTGTCAATTAGAGATTCATGATCCCTACCAAGAACCATTTCATAAGCTATAGTAAACTAAACCAAGCATGCCATGATTGTCAGTAGACTGAGGGTAGCAACCCAATGAGCTCAGACAAGTATATTAAAAGAAATAATGATTACCCATATATATTAGACCATAGCTTCCATCCCAAGATGGTCCCTTCCCCCATACACAACAGGAAGAGGAAGACACTCACAATACGAACACTGCTAGAAAATGTAACTGTAGTAATTATGTAAATAGGACAGATTTAAGTTATGGATTTATGTTAATCACACTAACTTCTTAAAAATTAAACTTTAAACCTAACTCAACCCTACAAAACCAGTAACTTCTAAGGTGATGATTATTCCCATACTCTAAATTGACCTTATCTTTAATCGGATCTCCAACATACTCCTTCACATCACTTTGAGACATAGACATCTCAAGATATTTGTGTATATTCTTGTAATTATGTGTGATTACCATTGTATTAATGGCTCCAAATATACATATATGCATTGCTTCGTAATTCAAATACACAGAATTCATCTCATGTATCTCGTCCTTTCTTCTCAACACAACCTTTTGATAATAAACAAGGCAAAAGACAACTCCAGTCTTCATATCAATTTGAAAAAGACATTATATAGAATTATCAAAATTAAAATATTAAGATGCTGTCAAAGTATGCTTAATAAAAAAACAATGAATCTGAATGGCAAGAAATCAAGCTTACCGTTAACATGCTCTCTTTTGTTAGTGGAGAAAACGTCCACCTGTCAGTGAAGTTCAAAATTATATCAAACAATATATGATGAGCATATTCATTTTGTATGAGTTGAGTCCTGGGATTGTTAACTTTCATTTGACATATCACAAAAGCTAACCGTTTGTAATTGGAAGTGTTACATGTCTCATTTTATCCAGGCTTGTACAGGCTTATGAAAGTTTATGTCACTTAATAGACTTACATTACTTTTACAAATTTAAACTATTTCTAATCACTGTATTATACTTAGTAATCAGCATAGGAAATCTCTTACTTCCATGATTCACAGCCAGAAATTTAAATAAGAGCCACGCTTAATATACACGTTCTATATTTTTACTATGATATAACTGTGTTAGTTTCACTGGGACCAAATACATGCTAGGTTTATTAAGAAAATATGGCAATGGATATTTGAAGAATAAAAAATCAAAGCTCATGGACAACATACCCAGTGCTTTCAGCTTTGCTGTCTTCAGTATATGGACTAAAATTATGAACAGTATCCTGAATAAAGAGAAAGTCGTTAAGGCAAAGAAATCATGTTGAACAAGTCAATTTCTTATATTTTCATGGCTTACTCTTAGGCCCCCAGTTTCATGAACTACGGGTATAGTTCCATATCTCATTGCATACAACTGATTCAGTCCACAGGGCTCAAACGCAGATGGCATCAACAATATATCACAGCTGACAAACCAGGAGTACAGTAAGAAGCAGATTGATGTAGATTCAGTATGGAAATTTTTAATGACCTCAAATTTTCCTATAAAGGATTCATAGATTTTTGGATTACCCTGCAGTTATTTTATGAGATATTGGAACATTAAATCCCACCCAACCCCGAAATTTATCTCTATAAACGGACTCTGTTGCTCTCATCCAGTCTTCATAAATAGGGTTTCCTGACCCAAGCATTACCTGCAAAAAATAACTAGAGGCTGTCAACCATATAGGAGGGTCACAAGCATACAACACATTCCTCAGAACTTCCATATTATAATTACATCTATCAATTAGAATTCAAGAGGCCTCAATTTCTCTCAAATGAAATTATTCACACAAGGAGGTTGCATTTGAAAAATGATCAATCGTTTTATTCTAAGGTAAGTATCGAGATGTTTAAAATTTTAGTTTGTATATTCTGCAATGTCTCAAGATATATTTTATATACTCTACAAGTAAACAGCCTACATTTAGATATCACCACTCCATGGATTTAATTATTTGCGACAACGTGTGTTTATAGAACAGATATACAAAATAACTTACAAACTGAACATCCGCTTCCATGAGCTCTGGCATTGCCAAGCGGATCAAGTCAATACCTTTCTGGTAGTCCAGTCTTCCAATGAACCCAATCTGCAAGTTTCAGCAATAGTCAATACCAGAAAGTAGGGGTGGTCATGGATTGGAAAATCCAATCTAGATCCCAACAAATGGATTGGATTTAAAATCCATATCCATTTTAACTAGATCAAATTTATTTGATTTTTTTTTAAATCCATTTAAAGTGGATGAAATCTAGATTATATTCATTTTGTTAATTAGATTAAATTCACTTTATCAATTACATTAAATCATTTTGATATGAACACAACTAAGTTGGTTCGAATTGAGCCTAAGCCGACTCAGCCTGGACGCAGACCAACTCGGCCCAAAATTGGACCAATTTAAATCAACATTGTCCCCCTCGATTCAACATGGGCCTGCCGACTCCACTTGACATTAGCCCTGACTCGATTCGACATCGACCCGAACAAATTCGGCTAGACATGGGCTCAAGCCGATTCTGCTCGATATCGGCCCGAGCCCGCTCGTCACGACATCGCCTCGGGCTCGGTCGACTCGACATCGCCGCGGGCCTGCTTGACCCGACAGCGGCCCAGGACCGCTCGACTCGACAGCGGCCTGAGCCCCTCGACCAAACATTGATATGGGCCCGCTCAACCCAACATCAATCCGGGCCCGCTCAACCCAACATCGATCCAAGCCTGATCGGCCTGACGTCGATTCGGGCCTGCTCGACTAAAAATCGACTCGAGCCACCCTCGGCCCGACATCAACCCGAGCCCGCTCGACTGAACATCAACCCAGGCTCGCTCGGCTCAACATCAACCCTGACCCCGTCGTTTCGATATTGGCCCGGGCCCGATAGACTCAATATCGGACCCGAAAGACTTAAGTCGACATGGGCCTGAACCGGCTCAACTTGACATCAGCTCGACCCGACTCTGCTCTACATTGGCTAAGGCCAACTCGGCTCGATATCAGCTTTGGCCGACTCGTTTCAACATCGGCCCACGCCCTCTCGGTACAATATCGTCCTAACATCGCCTCGTGCCCGCTCGACTTGACATCGGCCCGGGCCCGCTCGACCCGGTATCGGCCCAGGTCCGCTCGACCCGACATTGGCCCGAGCCCCTCGACCAAAAATTGATTTGGGTCTGCTCGGCCCAACATTCACCGATGCCCGCTAGGCCTGACGTTGATCTGGGTTTGCTCGACTCGGGCCCACTGGGCCCGACATCAACCCGAGCCCGCTCGGCTCGAAATCAACCCTTATCCCGTCGTTTCGATATTGGCCCGAGACTACTAGACTCAATATCAGACCCGAAAGACTTAGGTCGACATGGGCCTGGACCGGCTCAACTTGACATCGGCTCGACCCGACTCTGCTCTACATTGGCCCAGGCCGACTCAGCTCGATATCGACTTTGGTCGACTCGTTTCAACATCGGCCTGGGCCCTCTCGGTACAATATCGTCCCTGGCCCGCTTGACTCGCATCATCTCGAGCCGATGTTGACCCACACCAGCTAGGCCCGAAATCAGCCACCATCCACTCGACTTAACATCAGCCCGAGGCGACTTAGTTGGACATTGCCCGGGTCGACTCGTCTCTAGATGGGTTTGGACTGACTCGTCTCGACATCGACCCGAACATGGGCTCAAGCCGATTCTGCTCGATATTGGCCCAAGCCCGCTCGTCCCGACATCGCCTCGGGCCCGCTCGACCCGACATCGCCACGGGCCCGCTCGACCCGACATCGTCCCGAGCCCCTCGACCCAACATTGATCTGGGCCCGCTCGACCCAACATCAATCCGGGCTCGCTCGACCCAACATTGATCCAGGCTCGCTCGACCTGACGTTGATCCGGGCCTACTCGACTCAACATTGACTCGGGCCCACTCGGCACGACACCAACCCGAGCCCGCTCGGCTCGACATCAACCCTGACCCTATCGTTTCGATATTGGCCCGGGCCCGCTAGACTCCATATCGGACCTGAAAGACTCAGTTCGACATGGGCCTGGACCGACTCGGCTCGATATCGACTTTGGCCGACTCGTTTCAACATCGGCTCGGGCCCTCTATGTACAATATCGTCCCTAGCCCGCTTGACTCGACATCAGCTCGAGCCAATGTTGACCCACACCAACTAGGCCCGAAATCGGCCAGCATCCACTCGACTTAACATCAGCCCGAGGCGACTTAGTTGGACATTGCCCGGGTCGACTCGACTCCAGATGGGTTTGGACTTACTCGTCTCGACATGTGCCCGACTCTGTTGGACATGGGCCCAGGACGAATTGGCTCGACATGGGCTCGGTGCCGATTCAACCTGGTCTGGGTGCCAAATTGACTTGGGCTTTGGTTGACTCTACTCGACTTGGCCCAGGGTTGACTCGGCTCGACTTTGGCCTGGAACGACTTGGCTCAATTTTGGCCCATACTGCCTCGATTTGACTTGGGCCCGGACGTCTTGGCTCGACATGGACTTGGCTCGACTTTGCTCAACCTGGGTTCGGATTGTCTTGGCTCAACCTGGATCGGCCCAAGTCAAATCCAACCCAAAATGCAATTTGGATAATCCAAAAATGTATTCAATCTATATCTAATCCATATCCAATTAAATGGATTGGATTTAAAATCCAAAAATATGGATTTGGATTTGAGATAAATCCATTTAAATGGATTAAAACTAATATGGATTTGGATAATTACGGATTGGATTTTGTAATTTGGATTTTTTGCCCCCCTTACCAGAAAGAGTGAGCACTAATTTTGCATGCAGATAACAAACTTACCAATGGACAATCAGACCTCACTGGAAGACCCAATTCCTTCTGCAAAGCATACTTGCATTTGGCCTGTACATTACACATAATTACGATAAGAGAATTTCAGCTAATAAGATACAAAGGAAGGGTGACAAAGGGAAGATGTAAAACCTTCCCGGAAAGGTCATCAGCAGAGTAGTTGAAAGCAATATGTTTATCACATGATGGGTCCCATTCAGTGACGTCAATTCCATTTGTGATCCCTGGTCAACATTAAAATTGTAATGATTTTTTGAGCATCAAGGCACATCATTGAGTAAGCAATTGACAATGTAGTATTGTTTTGCTTTCGAATTCACATACATTGACTCAGAACTACTTGTACAGCTGAAAGCATCAGGTAACATCATGAAAAAAATAAAATAATGACAAAAGAAGCTTCTGGACTTTGTGATGTTTAGGAAAATAACAATTCATTTGCTACTAAGTTGATGAATTTGTGAAATCAAATTGGTATATTATTCTGACAATAAATTAGAATGACTTTCAACAATTTCCTGTTCAAAATACAGGCCAGTATCATTACAACAGATTCTATGGCACAAGTCAAGACAAGATAGCAAAACAAATAAACGAAAACTCAACTTTGCAAGTACAAAGCAAAGCATTAGTATTTTCTTCAAATTCATTACCTAATTTACTTGCAAGAAGTTATCTGAACAATACAAGTTGATGGAAAAGTAAAACAGAAAACGAATTCAACCCTCCTTACCTGTGGCCCTTTTCCCTGTTTGGTAGATAAGCCCCTGCTCCTCAAGTTGTCTATTTTATCTTAATGATTTGTCATCAATGCCACACTTACCTTATGTTTGGATGAGAGGATGAAAATAAAGGAGGAAAGAATTTGTTATAATTACTTCAAGTGCTTTCTTTATTAGTCCAAAACATTTCTTTCCACTTTTTCTTCAATTAGAAACGATAGAATTTTTCAAATTTCAAAAGTTTTCATTCTCCTCTATTTTCTCTCTCCTTCCGAACAACAAACATGGTATTATGCTTGAATGATCCTAACATGACATGCTTCAGAAATTGGCATGTTTCACTCAACTGAACACACTCACTCTCGATTCTTAGGAAATTGTAGAGCATACAGAAAACTAGAAGACTTCTCATTATCTTCTAAAAAACAGAACAAAGGTTCTATAAATAATTCTGTCTTCCAACAAAACTTCTTTTCCTAAGTCACAATCAGATAAGCAACAACTAACATAACTTTAATTCTGTTCACAAACTGTTATTACATAACACCAATGATCAAAGCATCACATTATTTTTGGTGTGTGGATAGAAACCATTGTCTATTAAAATTAGTCAATGAACAAAAAACAACTATTCAAAAACTGAGGTGTGATATTTCAGAAATTGAAAGTTGGTCTGGGTTCTATTAATTTTTTATGAAAAAAAAATCTTGCATTAGATATACAAATATGAAAGTCTTCTAATCAATTCAATAGAATACTTCTAGTCACATTAGTGCCTTGTGGTACAAGCTTTTTGCCATCAAATCGAGTAAACATGAAATACTACTTTGAGCTTTCGAATAGGATTTGATTCACAGCAGAGAAAAAAAATACTTAAGATATGCATTGTTCATTAAGTTGAGAAGATCAAAAGGTTCCTGTTTAACAAGAATAGCAAAATTTATTAATCACCCTATTGATTAGTTTTCGTAAGACACTGAAATAAAGCTTACTTTTCTGAGTGTCAAACTATCAAATGTATAAAATATATAATCTGAAACTTCATAATAAATACAGATTTGCACTGAAGATAATTATTTGGCCCAAGATTGGGTTTAACTTTCTCAAAGAATTAGTGTTGCTTTAGGAGTATAAATAAACCACATGTTACCAACTCTAAAATTTCAGTCACAAATAAATATTTCAAAGGATGAGCTTCAAAATGTATGCTATAAGAAAGAGAATGTTAAAAAAAAGCATACCACTGAGAATACTTTTTCGACCATTTAATAATTCATGTAGACCATTTCCACCTTCACTTGTAGTTATCTCCCAGGAATAGCCCTGGAAAAGAGAGGCAGATCTTTATGCATTGCATATCATTACATAGTAAATACAAGACAATTGTCTTCTACAATATTGATAATTTGTTAGATATCATAGTGGTGTATGGTTTTAACTTCAGGGTGGGTGATAAAGAAACACCCAATATTTGACACGATAAAACAGAAGGGAGCAGAATATGTAGTTTGCAGTATTAGTACCTTGCTTACTGTCACAATCCGGTCAGCTGTAACAACAGCACCTTTTAGAAAGTTGACAGCTTCACCTGTGTCAAGAGCATGCGTCCTTGCCCACGTAGGGAACACCCATTCCAGTGCTCCATACCATTCTGTAGGCAGCCCCAAACTACTGTATGTAATTGCAGGTTCCACTCCCTAACATATAATTTCATCAGCCTCTTTGCTGATATAAATGACTAAAACATATGTTACAAACTTCCCGAATTAATATCAATATACATTATATTTGGCAAAGTATTATGAAACCTATTTGTAGCATTACCTATCAAAGACTACATTATTTTCCAAGACTTCCCTACACAAATTAGCATCTTTGATATGCATGCACTGCCACTGTCATGTTCAAATCATTCATTTCAATGTGAGAACAACCAACACAATTGTATTTTACGTATTAATAAAGTCCTCACACCAAGATAAAAGTAATAATTTCAGTTTTTAACAACGAACCTTTTATTGTTGGCCATTCAGGATCTATCTGTCTAATTTCTAGAATGTGACTTAATGAACACTAATAAGAGGCAGCCAAGCTGAGGGCATCTAGATGGAAAGTATAAAATATAACTTATAGAGACCCTTGTTTTGTTGATGATGCTTGAAATGTCATTTTAAGAAACAGATAGATTAAAGCATGATGTTATTTTGCTGCTATTAGTAATATCTCTATCTAGTAAAATAAAATAAAATGAAACATCTTACCTGATGTGCTATATTATGTATCACTAATATACTGCGAGCATCCCTATATACCCCATGTGGACGATACTTCGCTGCCAAAAGTCTGCACCAGAATCAAGTACTGGGCTCATCCTCAGTAAGACAATAATATCTTCTTAGATAAATCACAAAATGCTCCAAAGGAAACTTTAAAATGTGAAAGCCACATGCCATAATGAAGCGTAATTATAACTAAATGCATAAATTACAACTGAATGGATTAATGTATGACACATCTTGATCTCTGGAAGGTAGTGCGATTGAAGCATCTATAATGAGAGGAGACCATAATTCATCTAATTATAGAAAGGGAAGTGTAAAGTTTCCAAAAATAAAGAACAAATTGCATGACTTTAGTGGAACCATTGGAAGAAAGACAGATTTTAATAAGGCTGTATTTGCTCTTTTATTTTTAGTAAAGAAAAATATTGACAGAAATCATAAGCTTTGGGAAACACACAGTATTTCTTCATTTGAAAAAGAAAAGGGAGGGGGAAAGAGAGATTGGTAAAAGGGTGGATAAAGTTAGGTATGCATACACTGGAACTAGGCTGGCATGCCAATCATTAGCAAGGAATAAACATTTTTCTCCGTAAGTGAAACCCCCCAATGGAAGCACCAATGGCGCTTCACACGCTGCATGGGAAAGTAAAGTGAACCGAAACTGTAAAACCAAATGAGAAAGAAGTTCATCATTATTCTTGAATGTATAATGGTAATCTAGCATCAAAGCTAGAATTAACAAGAATATACCTGATTATCCCCAAAAGTCCCAAACTTGTCTCCATACGGATTCCCTGGTCTATGGAACGAGGGGTGGTCCACAAATACCTGAAACAACAAGGTAGAAGCACCAAGCATCATCCGCTATGAAACAAAGTAGATCCTACGATGTAAGAAGTCAAAGGGTTTTGAACAACTCAATAGTAACAAAAGCCAAAATCCAAAAATTCTAACTTCATACCCAATCAACCCCTTCCCTATACTCATGGAAAAAGCCAACTTCTTGAGCACCTCCAAAGCACGACACTTTGGTGCGTTGCTCCAGATCAACTGCCCCAGCAAACTTAGCATCCTCAGAAGTACCATGAATGTATCTGGGCGTGACAACCATCACACGGTGCCCGCGAGCCGCCAGAGCAATTGGCAAAGAGCCACAAACATCAGCAAGACCACCAGTCTTGGAATATGGCGCAGCTTCAGCAGTCACAAAAATAATGTTGTGGGACACTCTAGTCTCAGCTTCCTCTTCACCTGTATCCTTAATCCCAGGTTTTTTAGCCAAGTCGCTACTAGAGTCTTCCTCAGCTATTGCATGTTGCACACTCATCAACTCTTCAAGACCTGTGACACTTTCAAGAACTCTTCAAGACCAAAAATAACATCCTCTAAATGAAACTTGGTGGATGCAACACTATTCTTTATTGTGATCGTAACATAACAAAATTGATACACCATATTTTCAATCCTCTAAAAAAGCAGAGGAGTTTAACTAACAAAATTGAATTAGAACAAGCCCATAGAGATTTTCGCATGCATGAAAATGAAATGAGTAAAAAAATTAGTTTTTATTAATGTGGAAATGAAAAGGTAATGAAAGAAAGAAAGGTATCTAACCTGACTCCGGAATCAAGCGAAAGCCAACGAGATAACCAAAATCGTCGGTTTCTCTGGCCAGCACGAGACCTCTATCATCTTTGGGGGAAGAGACAACTTTTTCTTCAAAAGCGAAGGGACCGTCTTGCGAAGCAGCGCCGCCATTGTGAGCAGAAAACAATCGGAAGTTGCGATTTCTTGAATTTCGTATTAACGGAAGAGGGAAACGCAGTTGCCTTAGTGATGGTGATGATGATGATGATGCGCATAGATGCGGATGTAGAAGAGCATGGAGTTGTAGAGAGTCCATGAGAAGAGAAGTCTGATGCAGGAGGGAAGGGATCGTGAACCAAGAAGAAAAGTGGCTGCGAAAAGAACAAAAAGAGGCTCTCAAACACTACACACTTCACATGACGTATAAATTTGATTTGGAAAGAGATAATGTACATCGCGTCAGATCCAGAAAAAGCGCCAAAATGCATAACGACCATAGATTGTTTCCCCTTTTATTTTCCACGTATATAATCAAAATCCAAAATTATTATGCTAATAATGTAGTTATACATATGTCTTAATTAGTTTTAACTTTCGTAGTTATTATTTTAATTTTATTTTTCTGACTCTTTCATCTCTTGCTTAAGCTATGAGAACATCAAAACATAAGATGCATCGTAACGTTTATATTATTAAATGTGTATATTTTATCACTATCATCTTGTCCCATTTTAAGAAGTTAAATTTTAAATTCTTTTTATTTTTTAACATATATAAGATAGGTGTTTATATATTGTAATAATAATTACATATTAAATGCATATATAACAAATCTTATTTATGATATCATAATGTCTATGTTGTCAGTTACTTATAATTTAATGTGATATTTTCATCCGTTCAATCTTCCACCCCTTATTTAATGATAACTTTTCTGACAAAACATAAGTTTCATATACCGTTGCAACTAGATAAGAGAGAAAAAAAAAACACTGGCGGTGTAGGGTGTGCAAAAGTTATCCTTTATCAAGTGATTGGGAACAACGGAGAGAGAAAAAAAATCTCTAAGGTGAGAAACAAAAGTAAAAGTGTTCTATTTTTGGAAATATGTATCTGTCGCTTTAGTTTTTACAGAACAACTATTTTGGTTTATGGTTAATCCCATGGGATTAATGAAGCACCAGTATGATTGTATTCAACACAACAAACAAATAACGTACATTTTTCAAAACGAAAACAAAACACTCATGCAAATACTAATTCCCTTTAGGGAAAACAAAATTCAAACATTTTCTCAACATGGGGTTCCTAGACATTACAATCCCAGTTTTGGGGTGGTTCAGGACGAGGGATTATATTGTCCATGACACGACAACAACACAACATATTAAACTGTCCTTGAACAGCACCATTGCATGTGAACGACCAAAGTTCAGAGCATGCTGTTATTTAGAAAAATATGCTATTATTAGGATATTTAGAAAAATAAATAAATTAACAAAGTCACGTCCAACCATTGGTTCCAAGGGGAAGGGCCCAATCCTCAATGTGAACATTATCCGGGCTGCCACCTGAAATCCGTCTAGATTGGAGGCGAATTTCATTAATATTTGGGCTTGGACTTCTTGGGAACACATGAGCTGCAGTGGGCCCACCAGAGCTAGATGAGTCACAGGGTAGCCCCATTGAACTTCTCCTCGTGGACGAGTTCCAGTGAGGCCCAGGTGAACCCCTATGCTTAAACGGGCCTTGACTACGAGCCTTGGCCTTTGCAGACTGGGTTGGGGCCATGTAGCTAGGTACACCTGCACTGTGGTGGCGCTGGTGGTGCCTATTGGATATTGGGCTTGTATCAAAAGATTCTCGGTGGATGAGGCCCATGTTAGCATGAGCTGAGTCCAGTGTTGCAGCCATGTCCATTTCAACTGTTTTTTCTTCAGACATGTCATCAGTGGTGGAAGCTGTGGTAGCAAGAGTTCTATAAAGGTTCTCCCGTGGCCCAAAGTGCCTTGAGTTGTGTGATTGTGATAACATCCAGCGTTCCAACCAGTTCCAATCCATTTGGGCTCTTTCACGCTCATTCGTATAGCTTCCAATATCATCACCATTTGGGTCTATGTGCATGTATTGCTTCTGCTGCTGCATACAAAATCATCAACAATCAAAAATGAAAATGCATTTAGGATTATGTCATGTTATACAGTGGAGACATCATGCTAAATTTTTGAAAAACTTAGATACTTGTTCCTTAAAGATTGAACAAAACTACATGTTCAAGACTGCTTGATTTTGGAAGGACAAAAATGAATACCTGGCAGTTGAAAGCGTAAGCAAGAGCTCTCTCCCTCTTCATTGCAGCTTCATGTTTCCTCAAATCATTTTCCTTGATCTGTTGGCTACTTTGGCGCCTGCTGTCCCAAGTATCCATGTCTAACATTTTGATGGGGCTCAAAAGCAGCTTAGGTTGTTCTTGTTCCTCTAGATCTCTTTGGACCTGTTCCTCAACTCTTCTCTGAAACTTCTCTTGAGTCAACTGGAGTCTTCGAGCTCTTACTCTTGCCTGTACTCGGACTAATGCATGCATGCATCGCATTGTCATCTGCGCTTGCTTTCTCACATTGTGTCCCCTCACTAGCGCCTGCAGCCTCACCAATCCCTTCAAAGCCCGCAATGCACGCCGAGCCTGCAGAGTTCAACGATACTAATGTTTGGTGAAAAAAAAAATGATGACTTGAGTTGTTCAATCATCAGTAATCTCAAAGAACAAATCCAGTGATCAAGTTATTTACTTGTTCGTTCTTTACTAAAATGATCAAGGAAATAATTTGCATGAGCATAGACACAATCAGTCAAAAGCTTATACAGTGATTAACGGTATAATTTTGTGCTGAACTTATCGCAATAGTTAATACCATTCTGAGCTTGTAACTAATGCAGCCACGCAAGAATTTCTAAAGATGAAGCAAGCTATTGATGAGAATGCATAGATAGTGTACTTGCAGATAACCCCATTATTATGCTATTCCGTACACTGAATTCAATAAATATTCCATTAAGTTCTCCATTTATAAATTATAAATCAGCGTGAACTTCAATGATGTTAGCAGAGGAAGGCGATCATATTGTACTGCAAGTGTCATTCATGTCTTATAAATACAACTGCAAAACTTTGGGGGTGGGTGGCGTATCTATGGTCCATACCAAACCAATTAACTGACCTGCTACACTGTGATATTAAACAATTAACAACAACTTTACCCAAAGGAGGAAAAAACTAATTACTCGGTTTGTAAGAGAAGGACAAAGGAGGACATACTAGGTAACCTCTGTAGTACGATTGAATGAGTATTGCAGCTCTTTCCTCCGTGGATTGCCGTCCATAACCTGCCAATCTCACAACTCTAGCGGCTGCTTGAGCAGCTGCTACTGCGGCTTCGGCAGCGGCAGCAGTTGCTGCTGCAAAGGCAATAGCATGGCTTCTATCTTCAGTCACTGGTGTTGACGTGGCACTCCCTTCATATGTAATATCCGGAGAACTCTCTGCAGGAAAATGCTCCAAGGACACCTCCTCTGGCGCCTCGTGCTGCCATTGCCCTTCCTTGTTGTTGTCTTTCTGAAAGTGGAAACCCCAACATCCATCATGTCCTAATTAGCAATCATTTGGGAAATCAAGGAGTAACAAAATATGAAACAGAATGTGTTTTGTTAATTAACATGATGGAGATCTATCATGGGAAGCACATGATGGTCAAGATGAATGATGTGATGGGTTGGGTTGTATGATAACTATGTGACACGAATACTGGTAAAATTATTTGATACATCTTCACATGATAGGGGACCATATTCGCATAATTACACACTGTATTGGGTCGATGGTCCTAAGGATCAGGTCACTCATTTTTTTTATGTGGAAGCACAAAAGACAACAACAACAACTAAGAATTCCACTTACTGTACACACGAAGGTGCTATTAGCCTTCAATGTGTAAGGTAGAACGCAGTGATAGCATTAATTATGCTGCACTTAAGCAATTTCTACTTTCTTCTAGGTTTGTTGGGGATTGAGTAAAAGGTCATGATCATGACTCGTGACTGATTCAATAACTTTGGAGCTGAATCGGTATTAATGACGTGATACACACAATTAACTCCTCCACCTATAAGATACAATAAATAATCCCTTCAAGGTTAACTAGTGTGTTTCTATAAAATGCCACCATTACATTAATGACCTTAGTTTTAAAATTACTGATTAATAAATTTGAACAATCTTATTACAGCAATCGATGCACACATAATCATCAAACTTAACCAGATTAGTTTTTAACATAACATAAGATGAAAGAGACTCCTCTAAGTAGAATGAAACATTCTTAGAATTTCATCGTACGAAAATTAATACCTTAAACTAGTCTTCAAATAATGTCATTGGAAAAAATCAGTTGGTTAACTCCCATCCTCAGTCTTTCATTGTGATAAAAGGCAACAAACATGAAAAATTTTAACTGGATAATAATAGAATCATTCTTTACAACATTGTTATCCATTCCAATTAATTTTTTTTTAAAAACGATGGCTTGTTTGCGAAAAATGAAAAAATCCATTAAAATCGATTTTGGAAATCTTCAAACCGTGAAAAATGGCGAGAGTTTCATTATGCTTACAGAACTCCAATGAAAATCGAAAATCCTAATTCAGAAAAACCAATTTAGACGAATGGAAAAGAAGAAAACAGAGAGAGTATGAAAGTACAATGTGATAAAAATTGTGAATAGCAGATAATTGTGTGAGAAGAGAGGGAACAGATAACCTTCTTCTCCGGCACCGGCGAGTCCTTAGAAGAGGATTTAAAAACTTTTTTAACGGAGGAGAACCAGCTGCCTCCTTTCTTCCCCATGGTTGAGGAAATAATCTGCTTCTTAAGCCGACACAACCACCATCATCATAACCATCACGTGCATTACAAATTCAGACACGACAGAACATCAGAAGGTGATTTGTTTCCATCGTATGTTTCACTGGAACAACCAAAAACATCCTAGGACACGGCACGCTACGCGGCGTGTAATGGTGTGAAGTGGTGTTTGGACATTAGTTGGTATTTTTGAGATTGAAGAGAGAGGATTTAGAAGAGTTGCGAAATGTAAAGTGGAGTGATGCAGAAACAGAGTTGAGAGGAAGAAAGAAAGAAGAGATTGTGAGTGTTTACATGAGAATGAGGTGAGATTGAGAGAGACAGATTTGTTAGTAACCGTATTCACTACAGTGGGAGAGAAAAGAGAATCTAGATAGCAGCAGAAAATAATAATATGCATTTATAATCTTATTTAATGTTATTAATTCAACTTTCTCCACCTGATTTAAGAAACAAGCTACTTCATTTAATGGTGTCTCAGTAGTTAAACCTTTTTCTTTTCAATTATATCTTTATTTTCATTTTAAAGTTGTATTAAAAATATAAAAAAAGAAAATAGTTTTCTTAAGTTAAATTTCAATCTTAAACAACTACAGATAAATGGTTTATGCTCAATGTCTGTAAATCGTTTAATATAGAAATTTCATGTTTACAATCTGTCACATTTATTCATTAAATTGACTGTTTTAGAATCATTGTTACTTCACTCCTCAGAACACTTAGTTACAGTGTAATGGTTTCAACTATAG
>Ga0123341_1001074_pt1 | contig 19518 bp, 15 predicted proteins | sample Turbeapinknodule_FD_89959 | JGI IMG/M metagenome (GOLD analysis project Ga0123341, IMG submission 89959) | Root nodule microbial communities of legume samples collected from Mexico - Turtle bean Mexico pink nodule | ecosystem: Host-associated > Plants > Roots > Nodule | place: Mexico: Nepantla...
GGTCGGTCGTTGACACCTATTCCTGTACGGGCGCTTTGCCGCGCGAGCCCCGGGATGGCCATCCCGGGGCTCGATCCCAGCTTCCCCTGCAGTAAAGCACAGATTTGAGAGACAATTCCTGTGGCCTCAGGGCCTTGCCCGAGGGATGTCACAGGAATCCAGTGCGCCCAGGTCCCTGGGCGCGGAAAGGCCTTGCCCCTAGAGCAGTCGTTCACCGCGCAGACGCGCGGTGGCTGGATTCCTGTGACGGGCACAGGAATGAGGGAGGAGAGGTTGATGCCCGGCAACAATTGTCAGTGGGGGCTCCAAGGCAGAGCGGGCCTCCGCCCCCTCACTCCACCACCAGCCACCCCGAATATCTTACCACCAGCCCCGTCAGCCGCCCGCCGATCTCGACGTGGAAATGAAACCGCCCCTCACGCTCCTCCTCATAGGTATCTCCATCAGGCGCCAGGAACAGCGGCAGCGGAATGCCGCAAAAGCGCCAGCTGCGCACCACGAGCCGCAGCTTCTGCCCCTCCGGCACCAGCGCCAGCAGCACCCGGAACGGCCCGAACACCTCGGCAAGCAGCGGCTGGTCGCCCTTGTCCGCGGCCTGCCAGCTGCGGAACGTCTTGCCGCCGAAACTGCGCGTCCAGATCTCCCTGTCGCCATCGGTCACAAACCGTACCGCGACCGGCACATCCTCGCCGGCGGCGGGAAAGCCGATGATGCCGGCAATCAGCCGGGCGATGAGCCCGCCGCCGCCCTCGATCCGCGCCCGGCCGGAGGCAAGGCGGGTGCCGCCGCCATGGATTGCCGCAAGCGCTGGCGGCAGGCTCTGCCAGGCGTCGCCGAGGATGCGCCGGTAGAGCGGTTGGACCTCCTCCTGGTAATTCAGCCGGATGCCGGAGCTGATCGAAAAACGCTGGAAGGCCGCTTCGAAATCGGCAAGCCGCAATTCCCCCGCCGCCGGCCGGGCGCCGCTTTGCGGCCGCTGGCCTTCGAGCAGCCGGCGCACCAGCGCCTCGACTGCGATGACCGGAATGAACGGCCCGTCATCGCCTTCGGCAATCAGCGACCAGTCGGCCGTCAGCCGCCGCCCGTCGCGATCGAGCCCGCCGGCGCGCACGAACATGCCGCCGCGATGGGCGCCGAAGGCGAGGCGATGGCTGGCCGCCTGCAGCACCCGGGCAAACGGCTTGAGCGAGGGCAGCAGCCGCAGCTTCACCAGCTGCGCGGCAAAGCCCAGCAGCCGCTGCAGCGCCTGCGGCTCGGTGCCGACGCCGGTGAAGGTGGATTGCAGCCCGGCAATGTGCTGGGGCAGCAGCGCCAGGTCAGGCGCATCGACCAGCAGGAAATTCCGGCTGGCGAGCGGCGCCACGCCGGGCGGCGCGATCGTCACCCGCATCTGATCGATCAGCCCGCGCCCCTCGGCCGGCTTGCCCTCGCGCAGCACCGCCACCGGCTTGCCGGCATAACTCGCGATGGCTCTGACGACAATGAGGCCGATCTTGACATGCGCCGACGGGGCAATGCCGGCGGCGACACTTTCGATGCGGGAAAACTGCGGCGCCATCGCCTGCAGCGCCGCAAACGACAGCGCCGGCAGGCTGCTCAGCCCCGAAAGCACGAAGGTGCCCTTAGCCTTGGCTGCCGCATCCAGCCCACTGATGCCGGCGACGAAACCGGTGCTGTCGGCGAGATCGGCATAATCGATGCCGAGGTCGATGCAGGCCTGCACTACCTTATAGGCATCGCCGGCGAAGCTCTGGAACGGCCCGGAGGCATCGACGACGAGATCGGGCCTCAGCCGCGTCAGCTGTTCTCTGAGATCGCCATTGCGATCGAAGGCCACCGCCTGCAGCCACGCCCCGAGATCGTTGCTGCCCAGCCGCCCGGCGCTGCCTTTCGGCGACCGCAGATCGGCGACGAAATCATCGGCCTTTTCGAGCGACCGGCCGCCGATCAGCAGCCGGATCCGCGGTTCTTCGCCAAGCAGCCGGGCGAGCCGGCCGCCGAAGGTGCCGTAGCCGCCGATGATCAGCAGGGACAAGCGCTCGGCGCTCATGCGATGAAGCGGCCGCGCTGCTCCGGCGTCGGCACCATGCAGCTTTGCCGGCCGGCGATCTTCAGCCGGTTGCGGGCGATGAATTCATAAAGCCCATCGGCCGCGCGCCGCGGCAACAGCCGCAACAGCCTGACCAGCGAATAGGGAAAGCCGAGCCCGGCCACCATGCGGATCGAACCATCCGACTTGAAGAAGGCGCGGCCCGCTTCGATGAAAATATTGGTTTCGTAATCGCGGTTATCGAGCCCGTAATGCCGGTAGAGCGCTTGCCCGAGCGGCGTCTGCGCCGCCAGAAACCGGTAGCGCTGCTGCCTGTCGTGTTTCAGCGCGAATTTCACCCAGCCGGAGCAGAACACGCATTCGCCATCGAAAACAACAAGCGGCCGGTCATCGGCAAAGGCAGGCACGGCGGGATCGTTGCGATAGCTGTAATCGGCGCGGCCCATGCTGATCTCCCCTCCGCCTCTCATTTACGCCGGCCGGTAGCTGGCGGCAAGCGAAGGCGGCCCATCCGCCGCAACCTCGCCGCGCTCCACCAGATCTTCGATATGGGCGAGCACGGAAAGCGCGGCCGCCCCATGCAGCTTCGGATCGGTATCGCGATAGATCGCCTTCACCATCTCCGCTATCCCCCGATCGCCGGCCGCGACCCGCGCCAGCACCGCCTGCTCGCGCTTGAGACGATGCGCCTTCAGCGCCGGCAGAAAGCTCTTCGGCTCGCGCACCGGCCCGCCATGGCCGGGCAGCAGCAGGCCGTCCTCGCGCGTTATCAGTCTGTCGAGCGACGCCATATAATCCGCCATCGACCCATCCGGGGGTGCGACGATCGACGTCGACCAGGCCATGACATGATCGCCTGAGAAGAGGATGTCGCGGCCTTCGAGCGCGAAGGCAGCATGATTGGCCGTATGCCCCGGCGTCAGCACCGCTGTCAGCGCCCAGCCATCGCCCGCAACCGTCTCGCCGTCGCCGAGCGCCAGATCCGGCACGAAGGATGTATCCGAGCTTTCGGCAAAGGGATTGACCTCGCCGGCCCGCAGCCGCCGCGCCGGCCGGTGCGGCCCTTGCCCCACTGTCACCGCCCCGGTTGCCGCCTGCAGCCGGCGGGCGAGCGGCGAGTGATCGCGATGGGTATGGCTGACGAAGATATGCGTCACATCACGCCCGGCAATCACAGCCATCAGCGCCTGATAATGCGCCTCATCCTCCGGCCCGGGATCGATGACGCCAAGCGACGATGAGCCGACGAGATAGCTGTTGGTGCCGAAAAAGGTGAAAGGCCCGGGATTTTCCGCCGTGACCCGCGCGATACCGGAAACAATCGGCACGGCCCGCCCATAGGCCGGCTCGAAAGCAAGGTCGAATGCGGGACTTTCCATGCGGGACGATGATCTCAGGCCGACAATAACACCTCATGCTAGCACGCCACCCGCCACTTCGCGCGCATAAATCTGCCGCAGGCGCAACTTAGTCATTGTGACTGGCAAAGAGCTTTGCTAATCAGGCGCGATCTGAGCAAGCGGTTCGCCGCCCAAGCTCTGGTGGGGCGTCGCCAAGCGGTAAGGCAACGGTTTTTGGTACCGTCATCCCTGGTTCGAATCCAGGCGCCCCAGCCACTGTCTTATTGCTTTCCTCGTGGGCTCCGATTCTTCCTCGCATGCTGAGTTTCGAAGCGAATAGTTATTTGCGTTAAGATCGATAGGCCGCGTTAGCGGCTGGGTCTCCAATGGCTTCGAGTGGCGTCGACCGTCTTCGATTTATATAGATAACTATAGGATTGTATTCATATCTTTATCTCCGGTGGGGCTTAGACCTAGTCTGTAAGGCATCGCCACGATTGTATTCCAGTTTCTCAGCATCATCGCGAGCCTGTGCCGTTTCTGCGAGATTGGCAACCTGGGATCATTCCTCGCCAAAAAAGTCCTCGTCCAGCCGCTTGAATTCGACGGTGCGATAGCCCCGAACTCCAACGCCGTGCTCGATCATGAGATCGGCCAATTCCTGACCATCGATGAGGATGACACGTTGGGCAAGATGCTTGACATAGTCCCGGGCCGGCTGGCTGAAGGCGGATGTGGTCACGAAGACGCCCTTGGTGGCGCCGAGGCCGACGAGACTTCCGACGAAGCCATTTACGTCCGGGCGACCGACCGGATGTCCCGTTCCTCTTGTGTCAGGCCCAGATCATCAGCGATACGCTCGGCGATATCGGCCGCGCGTGTTTCGCCTGCGGCGGCGAGGCGTAGCACGGGGAGCATTAGCGTCTGGTAGTCGGGGATCATAATCGCCTCAATTTTTGCGCAGGATGACGGCCATGGTGGACATGATGTCCGACTGGGAAGGACCCTTGATGATTTCGCCGTTGCTCGCCAGCTTGTGTTTGGCGAAGCGCGCCAGCAGGGCCTGTTCGATCCTTCGTGCTTCATCCTCGCTGGCAGTGGGCTGTTTCAAAGCGAGGTCCCAAGTCAGGCCGGTGACCTCTGCAGCCATCGGGGCCTGATAAGCCGCGAGCCGTATGGCAGGATCGTTCGCATAGCCGATCTTGAACGCAAGATCGCGCCCGCGTTGATCCTTCAGGGCAAGGGCATAGACAAACCACACAGCATGGTCGCCGAAGCGGCCGCTGAACTCGCCCTCGTGCTTGGGTGCCAACTTGCTATTCTTCTGGGCAACCAGCCCTCGCCCGAGCAGCGTCTTCGGTTCTGCGAGCATGACCGGATGGCGCTGGAGCGCCAGAAGCGGTGCTGACGCTTCCGGATCGAGTTCAACAATAGTTGATTGCGCCCGCAGATGGTGGGCGCCTGTTAATGGCCCCACGAGGCGCGAAAAGACGTTCCCTTGCGACGTTATTTCCCAGACGGAAATCGGATGAAGCGCATAGGGAAATTCACTTGCCGCGCGCTCCGTGATTCCGCTGGTATTGATCTGGTCGATATAGTCTATCGTGTTCACTTCCAGTGACGAGACTTGGTAGAGACCCAAAACACGGCCCCGGTAGTCTGATGAAGTGGGCTCTCCCTTCGTCCCAACCGTGAAGACGTAATCTCCCTCGGTCAGTGCCTTTTTCGCCTGCGTGCGGGCTGCCTTGGAGCCGAAAGTCAACGGCCAGCAGGGATCGCCCGGCGGACCCCAGACATAGGTGAAAAAGATCTTCGGCATGCTCCCCTCCCTTTGTGGTTCCGTGTGGCTGCTAACGTCGCCCCCGCTCGCGCTTCGCCTTCGGCGTCGCCTCCTGCTCGGCGCGGATGCGCTCCATCAGTAAGCTGGCGGGCTCGTCGCTTTCATCCTGAGGGACCAGTTCTCCGCGGAAGGCCTTGGCGAGGATCGCTTTCTCTAGCTTGCCCACGAGGTCCAGCGCGCCCCTAGCTTCCGCCGCCAACCGGTCAATTTTGACGAAGGCAGATTCAATGCCGTGGATGATTTCGGTTCGCATTGCCGCATCAGGATAGGGTATAGAGAGCGAAAGCAGGTTTTTCTGTCCAATGTTGCGCATAGAGAGCTGATTGCCGGATGAGATGTTCATCAGTCCTTCGCGCCCCATCGGAGATCGCAAATACCACAACAGCCAATCTTCAATGGGCTCGTTGAACTCCAGGCGAAGAATCTTGTCACTGAGGTACAGATTGTCGGGCGCTTCGGCGACGATCACCACGGCACCCACCAATTCGATTGTGTTCGCGCGCGAGAACAGAAAGTCTCCCGACCTGATGCGCGTGTCTTCGTGGGGCTCGAAATCGATAGGGAGCGTTTTCGACTGATCGGCGCGAAACTCGCCCCAGGTGACCGCGCTCACTTTCACAACGCCTTTCTCGTGCGGACGTGGTGGCCTTTCTTCGCACCGAAGGTTCTTTCCGGCTTTGATGCGAGACACGAGGCTACCTAAGTCCTTCCGCCCTAGCTCTCCGCTGAATGCCTTGCTCAGCACGGCCTGCGCCATCAGCGCCTCGATCTCTAGCGTCGCGGCCTGCAGATGGCCGAGAATGGCGGCGGCGATGTCGTCGGGTTCGGTCAGGCCTTCTTCCGCCTCGTCCTCCGCCTCGTGCAGCCAGGCGATGTCAAGATTGTCGCCGCGCTTGGCAATGTCATCGCGAGTAAATTGGCGCCAGCGGCCGATCTCGCTTTCATCGGGATCGCGCTCGGTGCCGTAAGGGTTTGTGCCGAAGGCTCTTTTAAAACCTTCGAAATGGGCTTCCGTCAGCGGCGTCGTCTTGCCGAATTTCGGCATCTGGGCGCGCAGGTCGTAGATCCAGACGGCCTTGGTGTTGCCGGTCTCGGTCTTGCCACGCGTCAGGAAGATGACATTGGTCTTCACCCCTTGCGCATAAAAGATGCCAGTCGGCAGGCGCAGGATGGTGTGCAGGTCGCACCAGTCCATCATCATCTGGCGAAGCTGTTTTCCGCGTCCGTCTTCAAACAGCACATTGTCCGGCACGACGATGGCGGCCCGGCCGCCGGGCTCTAGCGCGCGGATGCAATGCTCGACAAAAGGAAGCTGATAAGAGGAGACGGTGGCAGTGACGGAGAGGTCATCGCGCGTCGGCGCACCGCCCGCCGGGCCAAAGGGCGGATTGGTGAGGATGAGGTTGGCGCGGCCAAGCCCCTTGCCCTTGTCGGAGAGTGTATCACCAAGGTCGACATGGTCGCTGTCGATGTCGTGCAGATAGAGATTCATCAGCAGCAGGCGCAGCGTGCCCGGCACGTTTTCCATGCCATGAATGGCGTGACGCTTCTGAAACTCCTGCTCCTTCTCGCCTAGCTCGAAATAGTTGTCGGTGCGGGCGCGCATGTAACGATCGGCAGCTATGAGGAAGCCGCCGGTGCCGGCGGCGGGATCCTGGATCACCTCGCCGGGCTTCGGTTGCATCAGGCGCACCAGAAGTTCGATCAAAACGCGTGGGGTAAAATACTGGCCGGCACCGCGCTTGGTTTCTTCGGCGTTCTTCTGCAGCAGACCTTCATAGAGATCGCCGAACTGGTCGCGCTCCTCGGAGAACCAGTCGAGTTCGTCGATGGCGGTGACGAGTGTCGTGAGATTCTGAGGTTCGCGGATGAAGGTGGAGGCGTTGTCGAAGATTTCCTGCACCATATCCGGCAATGGCCTTGCATCTGCATAGCGCTTGCGCTCTTCCGGCGTCGCGTTGTCGCCGGGCGGCAGGACGAGAGCATCATCCTTTTCGAGCCGGGTGCTGGTGGCGCCGAGGGTTACCAGCACCTTTCGATAATGCTCCAGCTTGCGCAGGCCGTTTTCCGCCACCAGATCGGCCCAGCGCATGGTCTTTGGCAGGCTGCCCGTCTCGCGGTTGCGCTCGGCCATCATCTTCAGGAACAAGAGATAGGTCAGCTCGGTGACATATTGCTGATAGGTGATGCCGTCCTTGCGTAGGACCGTGCAGAGGCGCCAGAGTTTTTGGACGATGGCATTGGAGTTCATGCGGGCAGTCTTTCAGGTCAAGGATCGGTTTTGTGCTTGTAGCGGGTGAGGGCTGAGGGTCAACGGTCGCGAAGAGCTTAGGCGGCGGACGGTGCCCAGATCGCCTCGTTGAAGGCGTGCAGCACCTCGTCGAGATCGCCATCGAACTCTTGCGAAATGCGACTGAAGCCGCCCTTGTCGGCAAAGACGCCCTGATCGAGCAGGGTCGGGTCCGCCACCGGCTTGTCCTTCAGTGCTCGGCCGATGCGGCGCAGCCATTCCTTCTGCTTCTGCGTCCAGGAGCGGGAGGCCTCGATTTTCAGGATCGCATTGTCGACGCGGGTGGCATAGGGAATGAGCGGATCGCCGAGGGCCGCCTGTCGGACGAAGCCGATGATATTGGCGGCGATATCGGCGTTTCGGGCGCGGCCGTAGGCCGCGCGCAGCATCGCTTCGGAATAGTAATTCTCATCCAGCAAGCCTGCGAGTTCCGAGAGTTCCTTGCGGGTCAGGTCACGCGGGCGCTGGGTCACGGCGATCAGCGCCGGCACCTGGTTCATGTTCTCGCGCACGAAACGTTCGAAGCCGGTGATGTAGTCCTCCGGCGTCGTGTTCCTGCCGAAGATTTCCTCGATGCGCAGCAACTCGTCCTCATGGGTGGAGATGACGACACCATCGTTGCCCCTGGCCGTCTGCACCGGGCGGCGCTCCAGAAGCTCGACGGCGCGGGGATAGGCCGAGAGCCAAGCCTCAAGCTCAGCACCGGAGCAGGTGGAAAGCCGCTGCACCGTCATTTCGGGTGTCTCGCCGGTGTGACGCTCGAAGCTTTCGCGCGTCTCTTCATCCATGCGCTTGGTCATGGCACGCATGCGCACAATCACCTGTCCGGCGACCCAGCTCTTGTCTTCTTCCGTTGCGGCGTTCTGCAAATCGGTGACCAACTGGCCGAGCGAGACATCAGGCTTGACGACGACGGGGTGCATATCGGTCATCTCCTGCAACTCGGCATAGAGATCGACAGCATCGAAGATGCGGAAATTTTCCTTGCCGATCTCGGGTCAGAGGCGCGTGGCGCGGCCGATCATCTGGTCATAGAGGATGCGGCTTTTCACCCTGCGCATGAAAACCAGGTTGCAGATGGAGGGCACGTCGACGCCGGTGGTCAAGAGATCCACGGTGACGACGTATTTCGGATAGGGGTCGTTCTTGAACTTGAGGATCAGGTCGTCGGCCTTGTCGACATTGCCGGTGATCTTCATCACCATGGCATGCGGCACGGCGTCCTTGCCATGTTCCTCCTGCAGTTCCTCGACCAGCAGGCGCACGATATCATCGGCGTGGGCATCGCGGGCGGCGAAGATCAGCGTCTTGCCCGGCTTAACTGGTGGGATTTCCGTCGCGATGGCCCGGCAGACGATGCGGTTGAAGGCTTCCGAGTATACCCGCTTGTTGAAGTCGGCGACGTCGTAATCGAGCGAGACTTCGTCCGGGAGTTCGAAGAGGTCGATCTGTCCCGTAGTGCGGTCGATGATCTCGACCTCCTCGCCGCCTTCAAAGTGGATGCCGGCTTCCGAAAGCGCCGTGGTGATGCGCTTCGGGGGCAAGTGATCGTTGAGGTAGCCCTCGACGACAGCCTGACGGTAACCGTAGTGAAAGACGGGGTGGCCGAATATCTCGCGGGTATGCAGCGCGGGCGTTGCCGTCAGCGCCACCTTCACGGCGTCGAAATAGTCGAGGATCTGCCGATAGGCCGATTGGTAGTCGTCCAGATTGCGGAAACCGATATCACCTTCTCGCAGCTCCGCGTCGAGCGTGTAGCCGCGATGAGCTTCATCGACGATGATGCAATCGAAGGTGCCGGGCGTTGGACGCTTGGCCGGGTCCGGCTCGTTCAAGATGCGGGCGATCAGCGACTGGACCGTCGCAACTTGCACCTGATCCTCAGTCTCCGGAATTTTCTTTTCCAGGCCTGCGACCTTGTAGATCTGGGCGAAGTTCAGCATCCCCTCGATTTCAGTCGTTTCCAGCGCGTCGTTCGTCTGTTTGCCAAGTGCTTTGCGGTCGACGAGGAATAGGATGCGGCGAAACCGCTTGTGCTTGAGCAGCCGGTACATCAGCGCAATGGCGGTACGCGTCTTGCCGGTGCCGGTTGCCATGGAGCCGAGGATGTCACGTTGGCCTGAGACGACCGCATTCTCGATCGCTGCGATCGCCTCTTCCTGGTAGGGGCGCATCTTGCCCTTGCCGAAGCTCTCCTCGGCCAAGCCCTGGGCAGCCGCGTCAAGATCGGTTTCCAGAATTTCGAGCAGATCTCTTGGCGAGAACCAGGCTGTGAGAGGCCTTGGATGGTCGGTGTCACGGCGCAGGTCGCAGAACCAGATACCGGATTTCGTCTGCCACTGTCTGACGAAGGGGCGGCCATTGGTGGCGAAGACGAAGGGCACGCGGAAGGGATCGGCCAGTCCATGCTTCCACGGTCCATCTGGATGGCAATATTCCGGCGGCAGTTCAATGGTTCGAGCGTAACGTTCCGCCTGGTGAAGCGTTGACGGCACATCTACGCTCTCGCGCTTTGCCTCAATGACACCGACGCAGGTAAGCCCGATAAAAAGGGCGTAGTCGGCGCGTCCGCCTTCTGACGGCCATTCGGCAATTGCGAGATTTCGGCCTTCCTCCGGCCGCGCGCCCTTCTGATGGACGAGTGTGCCGCTGTCGGCCTCCCAACCGGCATCGACAAGCTGCATATCGATGAGGCGCCGGGTCTGTCTTTCGTCGAGTTCCAGGCGGCTTGCGGCCTGCAGACCTGCGTGCTTGAACTCCATCTGCAATTGTTGTGGCTGGGCTTCAGCTTCTTTCTGCAACTGAGCAAGCTTCTGCGCGAGTTCGGCTTGATTGGCCTCCATCTCCACGGCGGTTTGCGCCAAGACAGCGCTATCGGCGGCTGCCTGACGAGCGAGTTCCTCGGCGGCAGCACGTGCTTTGGTGAGCTCTTCCGCCGAGGCGTGGGCTGCGGCTAGCCGCGCTTCGGCTTCTTGCACCTGGCGACGAAGCGCCTCCAATTCCGACTTGGTCGTTTCATCGATTGCGGCCGAGGCTTTGGGCGGCACAAACGGCCCCGGCTTGAAGCCGGCATCACGACCGTAGGTGCGGCGATACCAGACACCGAGCGCGCGGCAGAATTTCAGCGCAGCCAGCGCTTCCGACGGCGACCCCGCCAGACTGTGCGCCGCATCATTGCCGCGCTTGCGGATCGCATGGAAGATATCCGACACTTCCTTAGGCAGCACCTGCGAGGCCGAAAGCCGCCGGATCAGATCGTTCGCCGTCTCCCGTCCGGCCGGATCATAGACGCCGGAAAGAGCCGCGATCTCCTTGACCATGTATTCGCCGAACTGACGGCTTTTGATCAGTGACGTATTGGCGTCTTCCGAAAAGAAACGCTCCGCCAGCACGCCAAGTCGGTGGAGCTCCGGACTAATCTCTCTGAGATGATAAAAATTCGCCGACAACTGCTCTACCCAAAGCCCCAATCCCCGCCGCATAGACATGCCACACGTTCTGAGTGCCGGCAAATGACTCCTATAAATTGTTGAGAGGAAATTATTTCAGATAGATTAAGTACGGAAAAGTTGAGAATTGCCATATCGTGAAGATCTCTATCACGCATCAGGCGGCGCGACGTTGCTCTTGGACTTGGTTATGTGGTGTGATCTAACTCGGTTCCTGATTATGTCGCGCGTGTGGACCGATGCCGATTGAAATTGAGGAAGTGCTGCGACGCTCTGAGCAAGGTGCAACAGCGCCTTACATTTGTCGGGGAACGAACGATAAGCTGTACTACGTTAAGGGCAGGGGTGCCGGATATGACTCCCTCGTTAAGGAATGGATCGCCGGCAATCTTGCTCGCCGCTTTGGCCTGCCTATAGCGCCATTCGATCTGGTTTATGTTCCCAGAGAACTTTATGAAGCCGGGCGGAGTGGCAACTTGCGCGATCTTGGCTTCGGACTATTGTTTGGCTCCGAAGAGATACCCAATTCGCACGAGTTGACGGTTTTGAACGCCGGTTCGCTTCCGGCCGAATTGAAACAAGATATCGCCGCTTTCGATTGGTGGGTGAAAAACGGTGACAGAACTCTTTCCCAGGCCGGGGGGAACCCAAACATCTTGTGGTCTGAGAGTACGAAACGACCTGCCATAATCGATCACAATTTAGCTTTTGATGAGGGCGTAACGCTTCGTTCACAGCTAACCAGTCATATTTTCGCGAGCGCGTTAGAGGAGGTTTGCGAGGGAGTGGACCTCCAAGCCCACTACAATGAGAAATTCAAAGAGGCTTTGTCTGATCTACTAAAGATCATTGATGACATCCCGCCCAGGTGGCACTATGTAGACGATGCCGAGACGATCAAGATCAGCTTCTCCTTAAAAGACGTCGAGGCTGTGCTGAGACGATATGAAGTGCAGGCGTTTTGGAAACGAAAATGAGACGGCAAGCAATAAGCTATGCGATAATCCGTTTTCGGCCACACGCTGAGACGGAAGAGTTTGCCAACATTGGAATAGTGCTACTGGCACCGCAAATAGGTTACCTCGACTTTCGGCTCGAGACCAAGCGCTTTGGCAGATTGACCAGCTTCTTTGATAGCGTGGAAGCGACGACCATCCGGTCGGTGCTGAAAAACTATGACGCGGAACTGAAGCGGATCAGAGATATCGCCGGCCACAATGGGAGCGGGCAGGCTCGGTTCGAGTTTGAAATCACTGACAACGCCGAGCATCTCTTTGTTGCGCTGACCAAGGATCGCGAAGGCGTTATTCGGTTCAGCGAAGTCCGCTTTGCCATGACCGAGGATCCTAAGAGCAAGCTCGATGAGCTCTTCGAGCACTATGTGAGAAGGAATTTCGCGAGCTCGATCTATCGGGAGGGTCTCTTGGAACGGCAGGTTCGAACCATGCTTAAGCTTCGAGAAATTGACCGAAATTTTAAACGTCGCTCGTTCGATGACGGCGTATATTCGGCGACGTTTCCTTTTGTTGAACTCGCCGACGATAAACCGATCAAAATTCTGAAACCGATCTACCTTGGCCAAGATGATCCGAGCCGCATCCTTGACCATGGCAATAAGTGGTTGTTCACCGTCAACCGCCTGAAGCAGCTTCTTCCGCGTGATATTGTTTTCGCTGTGGAAGGACCGGCCGGCCACTCGCCGCGGCGGCGGGCGTTCCAGGAAGCGGTCGACCAATTCAGGGCTAGCGACATCCAAGTGGTCGACGCCACAAAAGAGCGTGAATTGTTAGAAGCCGTTCAAAGTTGACGGGGGCCTGAAGCTCTCGTCAGCTTTGATAGGGAAATTCTGCCCGCAATAATATTGAGCGGAAACGCGATGACCCGATAACCGGCTGGTCTTGCTTTATGTCCGCTCCGTGAACAACCGCACGCCGGTCAACCCCGCCAGCCTCTCCACCAACGCCTCCTGAAACCCAGCATCGCTCACCTCCGCCGCCGCCTCCCGCTGCTGCCGGTGATACCAATACCCGCCGCTCACCTTCGCGGCTTCGTCGTCGCTCACCGCAAGCCATGTCTGGGTGAGGTGCCCCATCTCCAGATCGTCAGGCGCGCCGGCGCCGCCCATCTTTGTCGGCACCCAGCCGGGGTCGACGGCGTTGCTCAGCACATCCGGCCAGTGGCGGGCGATGGTGGCGGCGAGGGTGGCGATGTAGAGCTTGCTTTCGGAATAGGCTTGGCTGGCGCTCCATGGCCGTTGCTTCCAGTCGATATCGGTAAGGGCGCTGCCGCCGCTGCGGTGCATGCCGCTGGTGAGATAGATCAGGCGGTGGGGCCGCGTGATCCAGGCGGTGAGGAGATAGGGGGCGAGCGTGTTGACCGCGAGCGTCTTGGCGTGGCCTTCGGGTGTGTCGCCGCGGCTCTTCTCGAGGTAGATGCCGGCATTGTGGATGACGGCGTCCATGCGGCCGATGGCGTTGACCTGCTCGGCGATCGAGCGGGTTTCCGCAGCGCTGGCGAGATCGCCGATGACGAGGCCGAGGGCGGAGGTTTCTGCGAGGGCGGCGGCGCGCTCGCGGGAGCGGGCGTGCAGCACGACCTCGTGGCCTTCGCTGATGAGGGTGCGGGCGGCGGCGAGGCCGAGGCCATCGGTGGAACCGGTGATGAAGATGCGGCTCATGAGGGTTCCTTTCGCGTGCGGCGTGGGGTGGAGGAGTGAAGCAGGTTTTGGTTGGGGTCTCAATGTGGGAGTTGGGGTGTGGGGGCGTTAATTGCAGGGTTTTGGGTGGCCGTTGGTGCGGATGCTTGCCCCTCACCCTAACCCTCTCCCCGTTTTGACGGGGCGAGGGGACTTGCCAAACGCGACGTTGGAGAGTGGCGGAGAGGTTGCGGCGTGTCCCCTTCGCCCCGCGCGCGGGGAGAAGGTGCCGGCAGGCGGATGAGGGGCGCTTTTCGCGGTGATTTCAACGGCTTGACGCCGATGCCCGTCGAGGTCATCGGTGGCGGGCTTGGATCCTCGGCTCAAGGCCGAGGATGACGGAGAGTGGGGTGGGGCTCGGCGAAAACGGCGGCGTCAGCCTGCGCCATCCCAGCCTCTCACTCCACCCAACGCCACCTCATCCCTGCCGCCGCCGCTCCGCGCCTGCCGCAATCGTCTGCACCAGCTCGTCCACCTCTCTTGCCAGCCGCTCCAGCGGCAACCCCACGAAGCGGCCTTCGAGGCTGATGCTGACGACGCCGTGGACGGCGCCGAAGAGGGTGCGGGCGCGGATGGCGCGGTCTTCTGCCGGCATGTCGGGCTGCAGTTCGGCCAGCGGTTCGGCGATCACGTCCATCAGGAAGAGATGTTCGTCGAGGTGCCATTGCGGCGTCGGGCTGGTTTCGGGCGGGGAGTGCTCGAACAGCGCCTTCCAGAGGTTGCGGTGTTCGACGGCGAAGGCGAGGTAGCCCTGGGCGAGGTTGCGCAGGCGGTCGGTCGGGCTTTTGCCCTTGGCCTCGGCCAGCGTCAGGCGCGCCTCCAGCGCCTTCAGCGTGGTGGAATTGACGTGGATGACCAGTTCGGCGAGGTCTGAGAAGACGGTGTAGAGGCCGCCGAGCGCGCAGCCGGCATCCTGGGTGATATCGCGGGCCCGCAGGTTGGAGAGCCCGTCGCGGGCGATGCGTTCGCGCGCCGCCTCGATCAGCCGGGCCTTCAAATCCTCGCGTTTTTCTTCCCGTCGACCGGCCATTCACCATTCCCTTCCGATTATTTGAACGTCGTTCAAAATTATTCTTGAACAGCGTTCACGATTCTGCCATAACCCATCTCGTGAACAACGTTCATAAACCGGAGGAAGCAAATGTTCAAACTGATTTCCATTTTGCTGCGGGGCAGGGCGCATGATGCCGAACAGGCCTTTGCCGACTGCCACGCCGTGCCGCTGCTTGCCCAGCAGATCCGCGATGCGGCTCAGGCGATCCAGCAGGCGCGCCGCAGCGTCGCCGTCGCCATCGCCCAGAACGAACAGGAGAAGGGCCAGCACGCGACGATCGTCGCCCGCATCGCCGATCTCGAGATCCGCGCCACATCAGCCCTTGCCAAGGGCAACGAGCCGCTTGCCCGCGAAGCGGCCGAGGCGATCGCCTTTCTCGAAGCCGAGCGTGATGCGTCGGAGAAGGCGCAGAGCCAGTTCGTCGGCGCGATCGACAAGCTGAAGGCGATCGTGCGCGCTTCCGAAGCCAGGCTGCAGGAGCTGCAGCGCGGCGAGCGGCTGGCCCGCGCCACGCAAGATGCCCAGAAGCTTAATGTTGTCGTCAGCGGCCCCGGCTTTGCCACGCTCGACGATGCCGAGGAGACGCTCGCCCGCCTTCGCCTGCGCCAGAGCCAGAACGAGCTGACATCAGCAGCGCTGAAGGAGATGGAAGGCGTGACACGGCCGGCCGGCATCATCGAGAAGCTTGCCAATGCCGGCTTCGGCCCGCCGCTGCACACCTCCGCCGATGACGTGCTTGCCTGCCTGAAGGGCCGGGTCAGCCCGGCCGCCTGAACCGCATCCCGTCCCCATTCCATCCACTGAACACAAGGATTACGATCATGAACGACAGTTTCCAGAAACACTCCGCCAGCTGGGTCAGCTTCTCCTACATCTCCTTCGGCTCGGCCGCCTTCATGCTGGCGCTCGGCCTTTACATGATGCCGCTCGATCTCTGGGGCAAAGGCTATCTCGCCATGGGCATATTGATGTTGGTGCAGACGACGGTGAATATCACCAAGACGCTGCGCGACAACGCCGAATCCGAGAAGCTGATCCGCAAGGTCGAGGATGCCCGCACTGAAAAGCTGCTGGTCAAATTCAATCGTAGCGATGAAGATTGATCTTCTTTAACCACATCGCAGAGTTGTTACCGCATTCAACTTTTGCGTAACAACTCTGTGGCCTTCTCTGCCAATCGAAAGAGGGTCCCGCCGTGCAACACAAGCTGATGACATCGAGGAAATTCGCGCCGCTGTTCTGGACGCAGTTCCTGACCGCCTTCAACGACAATTTCCTGAAGAATACACTGGTCTTCCTCATCCTCTTCAAGATGTCGGCAAGCGAAGGCGCGGCCCTGGTGACGCTCGCCGGCGTCATCCTCATCGTGCCCTTCCTGCTGCTTTCGGCACTCGGCGGCGAAATCGCCGACAAGCACGACAAGGCCAAGGTGGCGGAGCTGTTGAAACGCTGCGAGATCGGCATTGCCGCCTTGGCCGTCGTCGGCCTGGCCTTCTCCTCGATATTTGTGCTGATGGCCGCGCTCTTCGGCTTCGGCATCATCTCCGCGCTGTTCGGGCCGATCAAATACGGCATCCTGCCCGATCATCTCGAACGCCGCGACCTGCCGAAGGCCAATGCCTGGATTGAGGGCGGCACCTTCATCGCCATTCTCGGCGGCACGATCATCGCCGCCCTTGCCTTCTCCAGCGGCGACAATGTCGTGCTGTTCGGCTCGATGATGATGGGGCTGTCGGTGCTCTGCTGGCTCGCCAGCCGGATGATCCCGGCGACCGGCTCCAAGGCGCCGGATCTGCAGATCGACCGCAATATCATCCGCTCCAGCTACACGCTGGTCATGGAAATCCGCAGGGACAAGCGGCTGTGGCGTTCGGCGCTGATGAACAGCTGGTTCTGGCTGGTCGGCGCCTTCACCCTCTCCATCCTGCCGACCATGGTGACCGAGCTGCTCGGCGGCTCCGAGCTCGTCGTGCCGGCCTATCTCACCGTTTTTGCCATCGCCGTCGCCGTCGGTTCCGGCATTGCCGCCTGGATGTCGTCGGGCCGTATCGTGCTCTTGCCGGCGCCTGTTGGTACCGCGCTGCTCGGCCTCTTCAGCCTCGATCTCGCCTGGAACCTCTGGGGCTTGGCTTCGACCTCGCACGCGACGACCATCCTCGATTTCTTCGCCGGCCAGAATACCATCCGCGTCGCCATCGATCTCGCCGGCATGGCGATCTCGGGCGCCTTCATCGCCGTGCCGACCTTCGCCGGCCTGCAGACCTGGGCGCATGAGGACCGCCGCGCCCGCGTCATCGGCGCCGCCAATGTGCTGTCGGCGCTGTTCATCGCCGTCGGCCTCGGCCTCGTCGCCGTCATCCAGGCGCTCGGCGCGTCTATCCCGCAGATCCTGATCGGCCTCGGCATCATCAACTTTGCCGTCGCCTGGCTGATGCTGAAGACGCTGCCGACCAATGCCTTCCGCGATTTCATCTCGATCCTGTTCCGCGCCTTCATGCGCCTCGAGGTCGAGGGGCTGGAGAATATCAAGAAGGCCGGCCCGGCGCCGATCATTGCGCTCAACCATGTCAGCCTGCTCGACGGCGCGCTCGCGCTCGCCATCACCGAGGAGGAGCCGGTCTTTGCCGTCGATTACAAGATCGCCCAGGCCTGGTGGGTGCGGCCCTTCCTGAAAATGTGCAAGTTCCTGCCGCTTGACCCGACCAAGCCGATGGCGACGCGCTCGCTGATCAAGGTGGCGCAGGACGGCAACCCGATCGGCATCTTCCCCGAAGGCCGGCTGACGGTGACCGGCACGCTGATGAAGGTCTATGACGGTGCGGCCATGGTCGCCGACAAGACCGGCTCGATGGTGGTGCCGGTGAAGATCGACGGGCTGGAGAAGACCTATTTCTCCTATCTCGACAACGGCAAGATCCGCCGCCGGCTGTTTCCCAAGGTCAAGGTCACCATTCTCGAGCCGGTGAAGCTCGAAGTGCCGCCGGAGTTCAAGGGCCGCAAACGCCGCACGGCGGCGGGTGCCGCCCTCTACCAGGTGATGTCGAACCTGCTGTTCCGCACCGCCGATACCTCGTCGACCGTGCTCGAGCGGGTCATCGAGGCCGGCCACGAATTCGGCATGAAAAAGCTTGCCGTCGAAGATCCGGTCACCGGCCGGCTGACCTATGGCAAGCTCTTGACCGGGGCTGCCGTGCTCGGCGCCAAATTCCGCGCCCGTTTCCCGGAACAGAACCTCGGCGTCATGCTGCCGAATGCCAATGGCGCCGCCGCCACCATTCTCGGCGTCATGAGCGCGGGCAAGGTGCCGGCCATGCTGAACTTCACCGCGGGCGCCGCCAACATTCTCTCGGCCTGCAAGGCGGCTGAGGTGAAACACGTGCTGACCTCGCGCGCCTTCGTCACCCAGGCCAAGCTCGGCCCTGTGATCGAGGAGCTGGAAAAGCAGCTGACCATCGTCTGGCTCGATGATCTCAGAGCCGAAATATCATTCAAGGACAAACTCGTCGGGCTTCTGCGCAAGGCGCGGCCGCTGGTGAAACGCCAGGCCGACGATCCGGCCGTCATCCTCTTCACCTCGGGCTCGGAAGGCACGCCGAAGGGCGTGGTGCTGACCCACCGCAACGTGCTGTCGAACGCCGCCCAGGCCGCCGCCCGCATCGATTTCCACAGCGGCGACAAGGTGTTCAACATCCTGCCCGTTTTCCATTCCTTCGGGCTGACCGCCGGCACCGTGCTGCCGCTGATCTCCGGCGTGCCGGTCTATTTCTATCCCTCGCCGCTGCATTACCGCATCGTGCCGGAGCTGATCTATGTCTCCAACGCCACGATCATCTTCGGCACCGATACCTTCCTCAACGGGTATTCGAGGACGGCGCACCCTTACGATTTCCGCTCGATCCGCTATATCTTCGCCGGTGCCGAGCCGGTGAAGGCGGCCACCCGCCAGACCTATATGGAAAAATTCGGCCTGCGGATCCTCGAAGGCTACGGCGTCACCGAGACGGCGCCTGTCATCTCTATCAACACGCCGATGTACAACCGCTCCGGCACGGTCGGCAAAATCCTGCCGGGCATGGAATGGAAGCTCGAACCGGTGCCCGGCATCGACGAAGGCGGCCGCCTGCATGTGCGCGGCGCCAATGTCATGGCCGGCTATCTCCGCGCCGAAAAGCCCGGCGTGCTCGAACCGCTCGCCGATGGCTGGCACGACACCGGCGACATCGTCACCATCGACGAGGACGGCTTCGTCAAGATCCGCGGCCGCGCCAAACGCTTCGCCAAGATCGGCGGCGAAATGATCTCGCTCGCCGCCGTCGAAACGCTCGCCGCCGAACTCTGGCCCGGCGCCCTCTCGGTCGTCTCCTCGCTGCCCGACCCCAAAAAGGGCGAGCGCCTGGTGCTCCTGACCGACGCCCCCACCGCCACCCGCGCCGAATTCCTCGCCTTCGCCAAATCCAAGGGCGCCATGGACATGATGGTCCCGGCCGAGGTCACGATCGGCAAGGTGCCGGTGCTGGGCTCCGGCAAGGTGGATTTCGTCGCGGCGCGCAAGCTGGCGGAGGGAGCGGCTCAGAAGGAAGAGGCGGCGTAGCCCGGGCGTAGGGCTGGGGAGGGCACCACCTCTCCTCCTTCATCCCAGAGCACCACCTCTCCTCCTTTATCCAGGACACCACCTCACCTCCGTCATCCCAGGGCTTGACCCACTGCTGTCCGGTTTAAATTTGGTGGACAAGGCGCACGGTGTTGATTCTACTCGTATTCGGATGTTTGGCGACAATCCCGGACACGAAAGAGGAGCAA
>Ga0123341_1001077_pt1 | contig 19509 bp, 14 predicted proteins | sample Turbeapinknodule_FD_89959 | JGI IMG/M metagenome (GOLD analysis project Ga0123341, IMG submission 89959) | Root nodule microbial communities of legume samples collected from Mexico - Turtle bean Mexico pink nodule | ecosystem: Host-associated > Plants > Roots > Nodule | place: Mexico: Nepantla...
GTATATACCTGGTAACTAATTAGATATTAATTTAAAAACTATTTATCAATAATATAAACTAATTTAAATATTAATATTTTTTAGTCTCTAGTATCTATTTTAATTAATATAATAATTAATTATTTTTTATCTCTAAAATTATATTTTAATTAATAATTTTCTAGTAATGTATTAAATAAAATTAAAATAATTTATTTGATCAACCAGTAAAATCTAGTCTGGTTCACACCACCCTGCGGCAAAGTGTGTGAAGATAATCACAATGTCAACATTTGCCTTTTAAAATTAGCATAAAGAAAACATGATTCAGTTTAGAAACAAATAAAATCTGGCCAATGAATATTTTTATAATTAATCAGACTCGGATAATGTCCAAAACAATTCATAGATTCAGTACATTAACCCCGTGTGCCCAATTCCATTGTAGATGAAATTTTATCTCTTGTTCCACATATAGATTTGATGTATGGCGTTTAAATTTCAACGTTGTTGGTAACATGTTTATTCCTTGTAATGAAAGAGTGGCACTATCAAGCTAAACAGCTGTGAATCAAATAACTGCTATGGGTGCAAAAATGTTACAGATGCAGGGTCAAGTTTGATACATGGCAGCTGAAGTGCTGCATGCAATCTGGGCTCAAATTGAGAGCTAAACTATAAGAGCGAAAAGCAGAAGGATCCAAACCATGGATTAAATAAAATGAAAAAAGAAGAAAAAACAGTAATGTTTTTATATTTAAGAATGAATATTAAATGAATTATAAACCTACAACAATGTCCAAGAATCAATTAGAAAAAAGGAATTGTTTATTGGGAGGGGCAAGGTGGTGAAAAAGGAGCATGTTCCCGACAGAAGTGGACAGTGACATATTGTCAATGTAACATCTCTTGTGGCTTACAAACATAAAACATAGCCACTTTACAGCAGAAGCTAGTGTACATCCCAACATCAGCGACTGATACAAATGAAAAAAAAAATGAAAAAGACTTTTGACAATTTAATTAAAATGCCATTTTCCCCTATGATTCAAGTTTCTAACACCTGTGGACTGACCTGTACAATTGTAAACATTTTTTCTTTACCGTGGGAGCATCCTTTTCAAACCCTTGCCACTAGACATTTATAATTTAATTTACACTTACAACTGAAGCAACTTAATCTGCAGACTACAAAATTGGATCATCCAAATATGCTGATAATTACAAGCAAAACCATTTCCAGCATCCCTCATGCATGTTACAGATTATGTTTTATGCTTCCACCCAACAAGTAGCTTAGTGTCATTTTCAAATGTCATCATTGGAGATCCTGTTGGACCATATAATCTCAATTTCAAGTGTTCGGGAAGAACCATCTTTGTTACCATCATGATTAAGACTGAATAATCCACTATAAACCCCCTCTGATACAACTTTATCAATTTGAATGGTGACTCTTCCAAGAGTTGTCTGCAAAAAAAGAGCACAATACTTTCAGTCAGTAATTAAAGCACTACAGTTTTAGCATGTGCTTGGTTGAGATACATTACAGGTAAGGTGACAAAAAGGGTAAAGGTTTTTCACCCAAGAGTGAAGTACATTTATGACAGAAATAGACAGGGATCCTTTCAGTTATTAACAAAATAACTCTAGTATACATCATATCATAAAAAGAAAGGTAGACATTCATCCTCTCGGAAAAGGAACTGGTATGCACTTACCACACATAAAAATGGAGAATGAGTATATCACTTATGGAATGAATATCTAGTTACCTTTCCAAAAGTATTCTTGCTTTTGCATATGATATGCAATTTTTGGCCCTTTGGAGGTACATCAAATGCCCAAGTGAATCCTTCTTTCCATTCGGGAGAGGTACTATGATTCACTACCTAACAGAACCAAAAACCATAAACGGTATCAGTAATATTGTACAATAAAGTTTAACTCTCAGAAGAGACGGCACAAAAATCAATTAATAATGTAATAAATAAATTTTGGACGATGAAAAGTAAATCTGAAATCTTCACATCACATCTAAAACTGGAGTGATTCACAGATAAATTACACCCAATATGATTCATTGAAGTGAAATTCTATGATAAAAAAACTGAACCTTTTTACCTCGTTGCAGATTTGAGAAGTTGAAAATTATGACAGGAATGCTAAGTGCAGGGTACTCCTAGATCTATGAATATTTTAAATAAAATGATTTCAAAATTACTGCAATTGTAATCAGCACGGTGCTTACATAAAAACTGGGCATAGTGAAACTTGTAATAATTAATAGAAGAAAAAGTTCAAAGAAAAAGGAAAACAAAGAAAACGGACTGCAAAGAACAAAAGACCAACAGTTTCAGCTTAAAAATTATTGAAGAACTTCAATGGTATACATTGGCTAAGACATAATATTAGTGTTGTTATAGCATATTTTTGAAATTAACAATGTACCTTGGTTTGTTTTGGAGGACCATTTCCTATTGTTAACCGGCAGAATGCATTAGTGCTTCCCATAGTTTGCCTGAGGTTGTTTCCACGCTTAATGGTGACAGTCAAACACCCTGGTAAGCAGTGCAGAAGAGTATCTGCCCTCTCATGGAAACTAGGTGGGCAGGTTTTCATGAGCATTTGCAAAATGGGGATGGCTTCGGCAGCAATCATAGCTTGGGACTTTGCTATATCTATTGGCATAGTTGACCAAGAATGTCTTAGCAAGCAAAACGTGTCAAGTACAGAGTCCTGAGCCGCTTCACCACCAGATTTAAGTGCCCCTACCAAATGAGGAATGCAAAGAGTTGCTGCTTCAGATGTGTGGAGCTTAGGGAAGTTCATGAATATCACATGCAAAGTTTTCAAAACCGCTTCATTGATTGTGGCAGTTGACCATAACTCTCTTTCCAGTGCAGCTGCATAACAAAATTGGTAAAATATATAAAAAAGAAAAGGATCACAATTGCTCCCAATCTATATGTGAAAATTGATTTTTCTCAGTAATATAAATTTGAGACCGATACAATAAAAAACCTATTTCACTAACTCTCACATTACAGAAAATCTTTACTGGTCCTCCATTTCTCTGAAATGAAACTAAAAGCAGAAAAGTCTATGTTCAACAAAAGATTTATACTACGAAAGAAACAAAAATAGAAAGGAGAATAGTGTTTTTGCACATGTTGACAATTTCTAATTACTCTAGAAAACATGTATATGAAGAGTAACTTGGTAATGCCTGCCTGTAAGAAATTCAACAAATCAAAACTTATTGTCTTTCTAGTTCCAAAAGTCCAAAATGAAACAGGCTAAATCACAAGTTGAAGACATCTGTTCGTATTCTAATAATATTGGTTCCAAACGAAAAATTAAAAGAAACATTTAAAATAAAAAGCATTTCCCATTAACTACTACAGCTATTTCTCAAAACCTGATCCTTGTAAATTACATGAATATTAACTAACATGAAAATGTCATACAAGAATGAGCTTGATCCATGAAAAAAAATGAACAATTAAATGAATTTCATTTTAATCTGTTAAACCAAATATTACTAATAGATTATGTAAAATAGACATGACTAGAGCTATGAGACAAATTCCAAAGGTAGTTGCTTAAAAGTATGCATCAGTGTGAAGCAGGGACATTTTGAATACGAGAGTTTATGATGTACCTGTCAAAGACCTGATCAACTCATTTGATACATATTCTTGCAGTGTATGTGTAGAAAACAAAAATTTGATCAGTAAAGCAGCTTGTGCAGCAACTTCTGTGTTTAGTGACAGCAGCAATTCTTGAATCACCAGTATGCCCCCAGCTTCTGCAACAGCTCGTCTATTTGTCCTGCTGTTCATGACAAAGTTTTGCAATGCACATATAGCTACCACCTTCATTTCTTCAGTTGGCTGATCTTCAAGTAAACTTATCAATGCCCGACATGCAGAAACAGAGGCACTAGATCTAGCATGTCCTTCATGCTGGGAAAGATCTCCCAAAGCTAAAGCAGCAAGAAGCTTACCAGACTGTGATCTGGTTTGTGGATCCAAGAGATACTGGGACAAAGGTGCTATAGCATACTTAGACACCTTCATCTCTCGTACTCTCACATTGTTAAATAAAGCTTCTAATAATCTGCCAGATGCTTCTTCACAATGATGAGATCTTAAAAGGTCTAACAGAGCCTCTATAACTCCAGCTTCCATCATCTGCTCAGCACTTGAAGCATCACTTCTGTCATGAACTATTAAAGCATTAAGTGCTATGCTAATTGTACTCTCAAGTGTTGAGTGCAAAAGTTTTACAAGAACTACCACAGGAACTTTAAAGTAGTAATCGGCATTGGAGTGTAATACATTAGAGAGAACTAAAGCAGCGGATTCCCAGAGTGCATGTGGTGGCTGAGGGTCTTCTTGAATGATAACCTTTGCAAGCTCAAAAATACCTCCTGCATCAGCAACAGCCTTTGGCCAACTAGTGGAAATTTTTTCCAATGCTTTTATAGCTGTTTGCTGTAAGTTTAATATTCCGATTCCTGCAAGCTGTACGAGGGGCACAACTGCATTCTTAGTTGTAATATCTTGCTGAAAATGTTCCTGTGCAAGAAGATGAGATAACAGTTCTGTGCCAAGCTGCTGAATAGCTTGGGACGGGGATTCCAGAAAAGAAATCAAGGGTTCAATAACTTGGCTTGGAGTAAGCTTCAAGGTGGCAAGACTTTGTGGTTTCTCCAATATATTTACAAGTGCTTGTAACGCACTATGCTGTCCCCATAAATTGAAATCTCGACGGAGCAAAACATGGAAAAGAGGTTCTACAATTTCTGCAGCATCTGAACTTCTTGCAATTGCACTACTATTAGTTAAAATCCGAAAGAGCTCAGATATTGTGGAGCATAAAGAGCTAGGTGCTAATTCTAGTAGCTTGAGACAATTATCAATAATGCCAGCTTTCATCATGTCCAGTTTACTTGGAGTCCTATCTTTGCCCAATTTGATAAGAGCAGATACGGTAGCCTCGATAAGCTGATAGTTAGTACCAGAAACCAAGCTCACAAGGAGATCCACAACATTGTAGGCTGCTGCAAGCTCTACCTGTTGTTCATCTTCCAACAATCTCTCAAAAGCACAAGCCCCAGACTCTATTGCTGTCTCGGAACCTGACTGCATCAGTAATATAAGAGGTTCTATGCATTCTGAGGCAACTGGATCTGCTCTGATCTTGCTATTGGCAAAAAGAGCAAAGCAGAGTTGGGCAGCATGGCTCTTCAGTTCCAAGGATGAAGCAGAAGACAGTATTTTGTATAAACATTTAAGTGGGTTTCCTTCCATATCAGTAAGAAGAGATACTTTGGAAGAATTTTCTGAAGTTAACTTGATCAAGGACATGAGAGCAGCCTCCTGCTCATTCCCTGAGGTCGTATTAAGCATGTCAACCAATGGCTGAATGGCTTGTTTAGCTAATTCTGAGTCTCTAATGTTGTCAGCATCAAAAAGTTCATGAAGTGCTCTTGCTGCACTGTATCTAGCGGTTCTTGATCCAAGACGCAAAACAGCTATGAGTTGGTTCAATGAACTAATTGATGCTTCATGTTTAACAAGATCAGAATTGCAAAATAATATTCTCAATAACTCAGATATAGCGGCCTCAGTTGAGTCTTGAGGACTCAAGGACAGGTATTTGTTCAAAGCTTCAAGAGCTCCAGCTTCAGCAAGGATTAATTTATTGCTATCACTTCCATCTGCAATGGATATCAAGAGTCTAACAGCAACTGGTGGAGCAGTAGGCCTTTCTGGTATTGGTCTCAGGAGATCCACCAAGAGCGGTATAGATTTCCTGGCAGTAGACCCCACTTTTACATCTTCAATTTCAAAAAGGTGATCCAAAACAACTTGATCAGGGTTTTGTACCAAAGAAAACTCTTCTGACAAATCCATGAGATTAGGCATATCTGACTCTACATGTCCAATAATAGTTATCAATCCAGCAACAGCACCAGAATTCGCAATGGCAAGATCTATTCCCTTATTGCCATTACAAACAAGACTGGCCATAGCCTGGGCAGCAAAATATTTATCAATTACTTCATCAGATCTTAGCAGAAGAGTGATAGAAGGTATAATGCGCATTGTCACAGGAGATTGAACAACATTTGCATCCTGAAATAAAATGGCCAAGAGCAAGGCATTGATCCATATTCCTTCTGTATCCTCATATTCTGCCTGTCAAAAGTGGTAGGAAGGAATCTGTTTAATTCAGCAACAGAACTCATGCCATGATCAACACACAAAATCAAATGAGCAATCAAGATATGTAGATCAGCAACAGAATAACAATTGAATGTATAATGTATGTTGATCGAGCCTTTAATCTTTTCACTCTTTACTTATGTTTAGAATTCAATCTTAAGCTCAAGCTTAATAGAAATAGGAGGGCCCGAAGTGTAAGTTAAAATAAAATTAGTAATAATTAATTCAAAGGAAGGAAAAAGAATTCTCAAAGAAGCTGTTGAATTATAACACAGTTTAGAAAGCACATATGTCAAAATTATGAGATAAGTAACTTATAATTTAAAATATTAATTCATATTAATAAAAAAATAAATCACTACATATTTTTGTAGATTCATGTCAGGCTACCCCTAGTTTGGAATCTTTTTCACAAAGCCCAGCCCAAATTCAGTTTCCTACTAAAAACTGGTCAACCTCCAATTCTAAGTTTGCTTTTTCTTTGGTTAAACCCTTCTCATTCAGTTCTTTACACTGATTTTTTCTGAATGATCTATGTTTCAGTGTGTCATTTACCAAATGATAAAAGATGTTGTGAAAAACATAACAATTTTTCTTCATTGTTCACCTCTTTCTTCCAAAATCTGCTTCTTTTATCACACTATCAAAAGTTTGATCCACTTATAACGAATTCTAAAATGCAAATTCATATGCCCTCAAAGTTATTGTAACTTTTCCAATTGCAAATAGATATTTTCCAGAAAGCATAAAGCAATGCCATCACACAGCCGAGAAGGCATATTCTATTTACTGGGGATATGGATTAGTACAAAATATGAAGAGGCTATCTAGAAGACAATGGGAACTGATAAAGGCAGCGTTAATAAAAAGCCTATTTGTAATATACCTGTGGATTTGAAGTGTATCTTCCAAGTTTGTCCGAGAGAACTTCAAGTCCACCAGCTTCCATAATTGTGAGCTTGCTCTTTATATGGAAAGAAGCAATAACTGAAAGCAACCACATCGCAATAGTGCTTCCCAAGGCAGTGGCAGGATCAGGAATATCAAACTCATCAACTTCTTGAAAACCATTTCTCTCCATATAACCTTTAGAAGTGAGAACTTCAATTTCTAGCGAAGAATATCTAAATGTCTGCTTTATCATTTCAACTAAAGAATATATTAATGGTTTCAGATGCCCAGAAATATCAAGTGAATCCATTGAAAGCTCTTTCTTCTCCTTCGCAGCACAAATTAGCAAGGCAGCCCCTCCAATTTTTACTTCTAAATTGGAGGAGTTCATTATTCTATTAGCCAATGAGCCAATGGATCTGGAACTAGTTGATAACAAATCACCAAGAACGACTGGCTGATCCCCACAAAGTCTAGATAGAATTTTAATTGCCTTGTCTTGCACAGGGGAAGGCCCCTCGGCCAGGCAGCAGACAAGAAGTTCTAAGCTTGACGGTATTTCAGCCAGAGCTGACCATGCAGAGTAATTGTTGCTGACACCCTTTTTGGTCCGGGCTAGCAGTGCAATTACTTCTAAAGCATCAGCAGCATCAGCTCCGTCCATATCCATAGCTCTTAAGGAATCAACAAGTGCAAGCACAGTGAAACGACATTGAGCACTACCCTTGAGAACATCACCTACAGGAAAATGCAACAATAATTGATGAAGTGCCCGAGATGCATTTTGTTTACCTTCCAAGGTCCCTTCTGCCAGAACTCTAGTTAAAGCTGAAACAACATCTTCAGCTAGAGCCTCAGCAGCAATAAAAGGATCAAAGAGAAGATTAGCCAATGCAGCAACAGCAGTTTCAGCAGCATCAACAGAGGATGTTTTAGCTAACTTGATTAGTGGCTCAACATCACCCTCTACAATATAAGACATTTTATTTGCAGCCTTGTTCTTTGTTGGACGAGATAGAGCACTTAATGCTCGAGCTGATTGAGTGGCAACAACTTGAGTTTTGCTAGTCAACAGCTTCATGCAAGAAAGCACAATCTCATCAGTTGCAATACTATCACATATGTCTTGTCTTGTGATAAACAAATCAGCCAGAACCGAAGCTGCATATTCTTGGGTTTCCTCATTCGATGAATTGAGGACCTGAACTAGAGATCTCAAGCCCTTATTAGCAGCAGAACCTTTTTCAAGGAGATCATTCTGTGAGGCCATAGTAAGAACATGACCTAAAACTCGGATTATGTTGGCTTTCGAGCTTGGAGAATCCCCCAGGAGCAATGCTAATAGCTGATTAATTGTGGCAGAATCAGCTATTCGAACAAGCTTTGTGAGTGCCATAGCAGAAGCTTGCTGCCCTTTTGGTCCACCACTCTTAAGAAGCCATAAAAATGCCGGTATGGCTCCAGCACTTTCAACACAAGCGCGAATATCTTCACTGTGACAGCACAAACTCCACAGAACATTTGCTGCTTCCTCTCTTGCTTTCTGTGATCCTGTCTCCAACAACTGCACTAGTGGAGGAATCCCTCCAGCAGCAGTGATTGCCCACTTGCTGTCATCGACCTGATCAGTTAGGATTGCTAGCAGCTGAACTGAGTACTCTTGATGCTGCTCACTGGATAATCCAAGCAATGATATTAGTAATTGGATACCTTCTCTCTTTTTTATGGCCTCCCATAGACCAATCTTATCGCAACACAAGGTTGTCAACGAAAGTATCAGATACTCTTGCACATCAGTGGCAGCCATGGTTATAAGTCCAATAAGAACCTTCTTTGAATCTGCCTGAATGAGCCACTTTGAGAGACAGATGTTTCCATAAAGGCTAGCCATAGCCTCAAGGACACGCTCTTGAATCAGTTTGTTGTCCCGAGGCTTTAAAAGAGTTACTAGAATATCCTCTATCTGAGTTGCATCAAAATGTTTCTCATCAACATCAACTTTTTCCTCAAAGACCATGAGTGTATAAGCAAGAGCCCCAATTATATCCCCAACTGGTGCATCAAGGCGAGGAGAACGTGAAAGTTCTCCAAGATATAGTATTAAAGCAGACATGCCACCACAGATATTGGCTAAAGCTCGAGTTGAGTGCTCTTGTAGAGCCTGGCCACCATCACCTTGCATACACTCATTAGAAGGAGCAACTATTGCTCCTATAAGGATTGGAATTCCATCTGCATTAACAATGGCCTTTTTAGCCATAGTAGATTTTGAAGAGAGGGCCTCTAGGGCATCAGCAGCACTAGCCCTTACAGAAATGTCCTTTTTAGGACCAACAAGCTGCAGTAAAGCTTTGACTGCTCCAGAGTCTATTACTTTGGGGATGCTATCACTGAAAGCCAGCATTAAACGTGCCAATAGAGAAGCTGCATTTGACTGAGAAACAGCATTATCTGAAGACAAGAGCCCTACTATGATATCCACACCTCCAGCTTCTAATGTTGCTTTCCAGTAGCCATCTTTGTCACCACAAAGATTTCTTAATGCTCCAGTAATAAAACCCTCCACAATTTTGTCTTCCTTGTTCTTAGGATTTAGTTGACTCCATAAAGTTGGAACTACACCCTCTGTGACAAAAATTTTCATACCAACATGATCATCAGACAGACCACCTGAGGAAACTTCGTATATTGCTTCAGCTGCTGCCTTCCTGGTCTCGGTGGATTCATAGTTTAAAAGTGACAATAATGGTGGGATACAACCACCAAGTAGTACTTTTAACCTCAGGTCTTCATCTTTGCACAGGACACTTAGAGTTGAAGCAACATTTACCTTTGCAAGAGGGGTTCCATTTCTGAGAATGTTTATGAACAATGGCATGGCTTGGGCATGAGAACCAATGAGTGTTCTAGCATCCTTTTTTCTCCTGGCAATGCCTAGTAAGCGTGCTGTAATAGTTTCTTTCTCAACCGGTGATGACAAGTTGGCATGCAGTTTCTCCACAAAATTAGCAACTGTTGCCATTGTAGATTCTGGATCATCCATTCCCATTGCCTCATTAAATTCCCTGCGTATATATTTAGTGGCCACTTGTTAATGTCTATTTTCACATTTGCAAGTGAATGAGGTAATTCCAAACTCAGATAAGTCAAAACCAATCATTCCTTCTATTTGAATAAATTTCACCATAAACACTTATAAGAAGGGAAAAAAATATTCTTTTGTAAATTAAAATTAGCTAATGTATAAGCTACTTTATAGAAACTCACTCATAATAGTTTCTTCAAAAGTTGATTTTAACTTACGCATAAACAAATTTTAACTAACGGGACTATCTTATTTTTTCCTTCTTATTTATTTCTCCTATAAGTCCTTGTGGATCTAAATTCTAGAACAGAACATAAAGTACTTTTACTTACTAAAAGGTTAAGCACCAATTATCACTAATGTTATTTGAAGTTTTTATATCATATTTTCATCAAGAATAAACTCCTGATGAACAAAAAAGAAAATTACTTACCCAGGAAGAGAGGCAGAATAAATGGACTGTCGCTGTTCATGAGAGGGAGACTTTGACATTTGCACCAATTCGCCAGTTTACCCTCCTTGTTGTTGCCTGAAAATTCACATATTCTAAAAATTAAAACAAAAATTCCAGAAAAGCAATCCACATGGACATTAGATGGAAACGCATTTGGTTCCTCATGCAAGACTAGTTGACAGAAACATTGTTTTAAAACAATTTTACCGGAGAGAAACCTACTTTAAAACAAATCACACACTACCAATTGCAACAACAATATCAACAACACCACTCTAGCTAGACCACATGAAAACGCAATCCACAGAATTTTACACTGAGGCTAAGTGATCCAAAATCCAAAAGCATCCAACCAGCATCTCAGTTCCTAAGTTCCACATTTTACATTGAAATCAAGGTTTTAAAAAACAATTGAGTGACACAATAGTCGCATCGGTTGCATTTGTCCGTAATTTCACGCAATATCAAGCAACGAAACGAGATGGCGACCGGAATTTAAAACCTTGGTTGCAGTACCACAGTTCACAACGCAGCACACCACAGAGGAAACATGTTCACATCAAACACACTGCCCCGAGCAAAAAAAACACAAAATCAGTTAAAGCCAAAAGAAGCTACCTCGCTGAAATGCAAATGCCGCAGAACTCCTCCCTCCTTCCACTACCTCCAGCGCCACCACATCCTCAATTCCCTTCAAATTCCCGCGAAACAAAAGAACAGATCAAAAGCTGAACCGTATTCAGATCTTCACAAAATTGAACAAAATCAGATCCAACAAGCACAGATCGTTCGCAGAAGCTAGGGCACAGTGAGACAAAGACAAGAGCGAATCGAATCGAATCGAAAATTAGAAAACAAAAATGAACTACTCACGCATCTCTATACCTCGAAATTCAGAAGAAGAAGAAACGCAGATAAGTAGGTGAGTGAGAAGAACGTGAATGGAGAGGCAACGAAAACAGAGGGAAACGAAGAGTGAGTGAGAAGAGTGTGTGAGAGTGAGTGTTTCTCAGTCTTTTCCTTTCCTTTCCATGGCTTTTGTTTCTTCTTCTTCTTCCTTGTGTGTGAATCTTTTTATTTTATTTTTCATTAATAGTACGATTATTTATTTATTTATTGTAATAGTACAATAGTTTAGTTTTTAGTTTTGACGGCGTGTAGCAGCATTTGAGGGGGTAAAATACGTGTCCAATTTTAACATTTTTTTCTTGTTTGGGATTTGTGCATTTTCTTGTTTTAACTGATTACTCTATATCTGCACCCGTTTTTTAAATTGGTTAAGACATTATTTAAACATTAATGATTCAATTCAGATTTAATTAATATTAATAAACTGTTTTTAATAATTAAAAAATATAGAAATTAAAATCAAAGCTAAATCTAAAAGTTTACATAAAATTTATTTATCATATTTAAAGTGAACTATACATTAATATTTATAGATATTGACAAGTTTATATGTATAATGAAACAAATATTAATATTTTAGGTTAATCTTTATTTTATTAAAATAATTATGATAGCAGTTTGATCGAATTTTAAAACAGTTTTATTGATTTAACATTCATTTTTATCGGTTTAATATTAGTTGTGTGCGTATACCTCAATTAAGAGACCAGATTTGGTAGTTTGTTCATTGGTTATGTTATGGGCGTGTTTGGATGAATTCCATAATTAAAATTAAAATACTATACTGCTTGTTACTTTATTCAATTTTAAAGATGTTATCTATTTTTTTACGTTTTAAAATATTAGGAGTATTTTGACAAATTTGTTTGGAAAAAAAAAATATAGGAAAGAAAAAAGTAAATAAATTGTCATAAATTAAAATTAATTTTTATATAAGTTAAAAGTAAGAATTTAAATAAGTTTTTGAAATAGTTTCAACAAATTAAATGATATATAAGCAAATTTTAAGCTTATTTTATTCCTTTTTTAGCTTATAAGTAATTTTTTAAATTCTAAATATTTCTTTTTATCTAAAAGTACGTGGTAAATTGAATTTGTTTCCTTTAATTTTTGACTTGTTTATAAGAAATTGATTCTTGGAACTTTAAAAAATTATATTAAAAAAATAATTGATCTTGAAAATTGATAAAGCACAAGAAAATATATAATTGTCTTATATAACGACATGTCAAGAAAATATATAATTATCTTATATAACGACATGTCAAAGCAAAATGATTGATGCTTTGAGTTTGAATTGTCTTTTGATAAAGTTAGACAAAGTCTTACGTGAGAATCTCTTCTTCATTTAATGGAAGACCATGATCAATGAATCTTAATAATTGATCCATTGAATTCATTTAATGATCGACATGTCAATATCTTGAAATTTTATCTCTCTTAGAAGACTATGAGGTTTAACTTAGAAAGTTCGAGATTGTCTTTTCAAGGTAACTTGAAAATGTGATAAGTATTTATTATTCATTATCTCTTTATGAAGAAATCTTCCTCTCCTTCTCTATATGAAGGGAACTTGTGAGGGAGAGAAATGCAAACAAATGAGAAGACCAACATAGAGAGTAAATGAGAGAGTTGATATCCAGTATAGTGTGAGATTAGAAATCCTAGTGAGAGGCTAGAAAGATATTGTTTTCCATCCTTGTTGGGTGAGATTAAGTGTTACGCTCAAAGTGAGAGAAACAAATATTGTAATCATACTTTCATAGTAGAGACATTTTCTAGACTAGGTCCCACGTTAAAAATTCTCGGTGTCATTATTCTATTTTGATCTATTTTCTTTTATCTGCTTATTGCTTCCGCTAGTGCCCATTTTGTATCTACACCAAAGAGGGAGAATTAGTTCTGATTTTTTCCAACACTGGTATCAGAGCTTGGTTCTGATACAAGATGGAAGGAGCCATTACTGATGGTGATATGTTCAAATTGACAGCGGACAACTATTCCTATTGGAAGCCCATGATGGAGGATCACTTATATTGTAAGGATATGCATGAGCCAATTTCTTACAAAGACAAGCCAAAAGGTAAGAGTGATAAAGATTGAGAACTTTTGAATCGAAAGGTTGTTTCAATGATTCGAAAGTATATTGATAAAAGTTTGTTGGAGCATGTGTCCACATACACAAATGCTTATGAGTTGTGGTCAAAACTTGAATCTATGATTCAAAAGAAAACTCCAAGAAATAAAGCATCTCTTGTTAGAAGATTGGTGAAACTTGACTACAATGATGGTCAAAGTATGATGGATCATTTAAATTCATTCAAGGGTCTTGTCAATCAATTGACAAAGATAGATATGAAGATTGATGGTGAGTTGCAGTTTGTTGACTGAAAGTTGGGACACACCAGTAGTCGTGCTCAACAACTCAATCCTAGATGGGAAGATCTCAATGGACATTATTTCATATAGTTTGTTGAAGAATCCAGAAGGAAAGAAAGAGGTACAAATTTTCAACATGAAGCAAATGTTATTGAGAAGAAAGGAAGAGGTGAAATTTGTGGGAGAAATGAATCTCATGGAAGAAACAAAAGCAAATCCAAAGGTCGATATCAATCTCGTACAAGAACAATAATATGCTATTACTATAGCAAAGAATGTCATAAAAGATTTGAATGCAAATTTCTAAAGAAAGACCAGAAAGCTGGAATTTTCCATCCAGACTTAGTTGATCCAAAGAAGAAGGGTTGTACTCCAACCACAACCATCGTCTTTTCTCATTAGAGAAGAAAATTACCTAAATATTGCATATGGTGATTGCTCTTGGATCGTTGACTCCAGTGCCTCTTTCCATATAAGTCCACATGAAGATTTCTTTTCAAATTACAAGAAAGGTGACTATGGTACTATGAAATGGAGAAACCATGTTATAAGCAAGATTGTAGGTATTGGTGATATTGTGTTACTAATAGACACAAGAAACAAGCTTGTAATGAAGGAAGTGAGTCATGTTCCATAAATGCTCCTCGACCTATCTCAACGAGTAAGTTGGATGATGTGGGTTTTATAAGCCACTTTGGTACTGGAAAGTGGAAACTAGCAAAAGGGAACCTAGTCATTGCCAGAGGTTCAAAGGAAGGATCCCTTTACATTATGCAAGGAAGATTTTGTTATGGAGAAACGAATGTTGCTACAGACTTCAAAGATCTTTGGCACAAACGATTGGTGCATATGAGTAAGAAAGCACTCTAGATGCTCGCCAAAAACCACTTTCCAGGTATAAAGGGTCAAATCTTGGAATCATGTATTCATTGCATTTATGGTAAACAATGCAAAGTCAGTTTTTCAGAGATCAGGCGATCCCTCAAAGAGACAGGAGGTACTTGAACTTGTGCATACAGATGTTTGTACACCATCTGAAAAATCTCTTGGTGGAGCCTACTACTTTGTCACATGTATTAATGATCACTCAAGAAGATTATGGGTATACTTGCTGAAAATCAAAGATCAGGTATTGTCTGCATTTAAAGAATTTCATGCTCTAGTGGAGCGTGAGAATGGAAAAAAGCTTAAGTGTCTAAAAGCAGACAATAGTGGAGAGTACCATGATCCTTTTGAAGCCTATTCCAAGATGTATGGTATCAAAATGATGAAGGCACCACCAAAGACTCCTCAACTGAATGGAGTAGCTAAAAGAATGAATCATATTATTGAAGAGAAAGTCAGATGCATGTTACAAGGTGTTAACCTCCCTAAGTCTTTATGGGTGAAACAATAAAGACTGTAGTTGACCTCATAAAACTGACACCTTTTAGACCTCTAGATGGAGAGATTCCAAAGGAAGTGTGGTACATAAAGAAGGTATCATTCAACCATCTAAGAGTATTCGAATGCATAGCCTTTGTTCATATTTCAAAGGATGAAAGCAAAAATCTAGATGTTAAGACCAAGGAGTGAAGATACCTTGGGTCCTCAAAGGATGAATTTCGGTATAGATTGTGAGATCCTATAAATAAGAAAATTGTTAGAAGCAGAGTTGTTGTGTTCTTTTAGGATCAAATAACCAAAGATATTCAAAAGAAAAATCAGTGAAAGTCCAAAGTTGCATTGATTTAGGGGGAGATATTCCTCAACGGATAGATTCTGCTCCCCCATTTCCTGACCAGACTGATGATCAACCAAATCATGATCAGATAATGTTAGAACCTCAAATATAACAAGAATTTGAGCCATTAGAGCAACAAATGCGAGTTGAATTGAGACGTTCTGAAAGAAGAAGAGTGTCATCATCAAAGTATCCTAAAGAAGATTATATTACTTTGACAGATAATGATGAACCTCAAAACTTCTCAGAGGCTATGGAGTCAATTGAGAAAGGGGAGTGGATCAAAGCCATGGAAGAAGAGATAAGCTCTTTACATGAGAACCATACTTATGATTTGGTGGAGTTACCTACAGGAAGAAAAGTCTTGAAAAACAAAGGGGTATATAGGCTTAAAACTGAAAAAGGAAACTTAAGACCAAGGTACAAAGCTCGAATTGTTGTGAAAGGGTGAAATCAAAAGAAAGGAGTTGATTTTGATGATATATTCTCACAAGTGGTAAAGTATTCCTCCATAAGAGTAGCATTAGGTATAACAACTAGTATAGACCTAGAAGTTGAACAACTTGATGTCAAAACAACTTTCCTACATGGAGACATCAAAGAAGAAATATATATGGAGCAACTAGAAGGCTATGAAGAACCAGGCAAGGAACACTTTATGTGTCATCTGAAGAAGAGTTTGTATGGTTTGAAGCAAGCACCCATACAGTGGTATAAGAAGTTTGAATCCTTCGTGGCCAAGCACAATTTCAAGATAATTGTTGACCATTGTGTGTTCATCAAGAGGTATAAAGATGGAAACTTTATTTTCCTACTATTATATGTCGATGATATGTTGATCATTGGATAAAGTAAAACCAAGATTGATGGTTTGAAAAATGCTTTAAGCAAATCTTTTGCCATGAAAGCTTAGGTCCTGCAAAGAAGATCATTGGGATGAAGGTGATTAGAGATCGCTCCAAGAAGTTGATATGGATATCACAAGAGAAATATATAAAGAAAGTTCTCAAGAGATTCAACATGGATAAGACAAAACCTGTCAGTATTCCACTTGCCGAACATCTCAAGCTAAGCACAATGCAATGTCCGAATAATGAAGAAGAAAAGAAAGAGATGAGCAGAGTGTCTTATTCTTCAGTAATAGGAAGCCTAATTTACGCCATGATTTGCACAAGACTAGATATTGCCCATGCAATTGGTGGTGTGAGTCGATTCTTGTCCAATCCTGGTGAAGAGCAGTAGAATGTAGTGAAGTGGATATTAAGCTATTTGAGGGGAACTACCAAAAGATGTTTATGTTTTGGGAATGAAGATCCTATGTTGGTAGGATACATAAATGCATACATGATTGGAGATGTAGATTCCAAAAAATCCACATAAGGGTATTTAACTACTTTTGCTGGGGAGTTGTATCTTGGAAATCCAAGTTACAAAGATGTGTTTCTTTATCAACAACTGAAGCAAAGTATGTTGTCGCATCTGAAGCTGGAAAAGAAATAAAATATATGAAAAATCTCTTGCATGAATTGGGTCATGTTCAAGAAGGATATGTTGTCCATTGTGACAACCAAAGTGCAATCCACCTAGCTATAAGAATCCTACATTTCATTCTCGAACAAAGCACATTGATTACCGTTATCATTGGATACAAAATGCTTTGGAGGATGGAGAGTTGCAGCTAGAGAAGGTTCATACAGATGACAATTGGTCTGACATGTTCACCGAGGAAATTTCCGCTAAGAAGTTAAAAAGTTAAAGGTTGTCTTTTCAAGGTATCTTGAAAATGTGATAAACATTAATTATCCATTATCTCTTTATGAAGAAACATTCCTCCCCTTCTCTATATAAAGGGAACTTGTGAGGAAGAGAAATGCAAGCAAGTGATAAAAGCAACATATAGAGTAAATGAGAGAGTTGATATCCACCATAGTGTAAGATTAGAAATCCTAGTGAGAGACTAGAGAGATGTTGTTTTCCATCCTTGTTGGGTGCAATTAAGTGTTACCCTCAGAGTGAAATAAACAAATATTGTAATCACACTTTCATAGTGGAGACATTTTTTGGGCTAGGTCTCATGAGTTTTTATTTCTCAAGTTAAGAAGGTTTTTCCACATTAAAAATTCTCTGTGTCATTATTCTATTTTGCTTTATTTTCTTTTATATGCTTATTGCTTCTACAAGTGCCCATTTTTTAACTACACCAAAAATGGAGAATTAGTTATGATTTGGTTGAAATAGTGAAACAAAACTAGTTGGCTATACTAAAACTGATTTGGTAAAAGTTATAGAAGCACATCAAGATATAATTTCATCTTAGCAATGAGACGTTATCATGGTCTTCAAATAAATAACCAATTGTCCCCTTATCAACAATCAAAGAATACATTGTAACAACTAGTTGTGCAACCCAAACACTCTAGCTAAGAAGAATTTTGGAAGTAATACATCAAAAGCAAGATACTCCCACATAGATATTTTATGATACAAGTCTGTAATTTCATTATGCAAAGTGTTTCATGGATGATTCAAAGACATCGATATTCAATTTCATAAGATCCAAGAGTTGATTGAGGAGAAGAAAGTGGAGATCAAATGTTGTCCAACTAAACAACACGTTGCATATATTTTGACTAAGACATTAAAAATTTAATTATTTTACAAATAAAATGTTTGAGATGATAAGAATTTATGTTTGATTAAAGGACGCAATAATAAAAACTATTTTTTACTAAATCTGACATGTAATCACCTTATCTTACTCCTTTGTATGAGTTTTTCCCTCCAAGTAGTAGTCATGATTTTCTTATTTAGTACTATTATTTAATATATTTTATGAAGTGAATATAAAAATATTACCATCATTTCATAATAATAACAAAGATGAGTTATTGAATAAAGTTTTAAGAAGTTTTCTTCCTAATGTCATGCTTCCATGAGTATGTAAATTTCATTAAGAATACATATATATTTCCCATTTAATATATACAAATTATTTTTAAATTACAACACTATACCTGTATGGATAAAGAGAGGCCTAAATAGTACATGAAACTAGTTGTATAATTGTTGACGTATCGGTTGCTTCCTTGTCCCTCACTTTAAGTCTCCTCCTTTCATTGTTGGTGTTCGGTCGGGGTTGACTTGAAAATGGTACTCCGACGCTCAAGTAAGTACTCTAAATGAAGAGTGTGTATTGTAAAGCTGATAAAAGCGTACCTTACCCCTTTGTGGAGAGTAGTTTATTTATAGTGTTTAGTCATTGGCTCTTTGTTGTGATGGGCTGAATCTGAATCTATCAAATGTCATTGTTAGCTGATTTCTCATAGATCTCACCCAGATTCAGTAGGACATGATTATGATTTATAAGGAGTTTCCATAATTGTCGTTATTGTCATTTATTGAGTGTCTTTAATGTATATTAATACGGTCGGTCGAATGACTTCAGTATAAACACAAAATTCATATAAAAATATTATATAAAAAAATACATCACACAAGAAACTAATTAACAGAGAAAGTAACTCCTCCATAGAATTAAAACAAAATATAATTGCTCACAGTTTAGGTAAAACTTTCTACTATAATATAACTTAACTACAATAAACAATATATTTAACTATTATATTTCATATAATAAAAAAAAATTCATAAATAAAAAATTATATATATATATATATATATATATATATATTTAGTTTCTGTAGTTTTTAATATACTCTTCCGCTAGAGTATATATATATATATATATATATATATATATATATATATATATATATATATATATATATATTTTTTATTTTTAACATATATTTTTTGTGTTTTATATCTATTATTTTTTTTTTTTTTTTTTGTA
>Ga0123341_1001078_pt1 | contig 19504 bp, 15 predicted proteins | sample Turbeapinknodule_FD_89959 | JGI IMG/M metagenome (GOLD analysis project Ga0123341, IMG submission 89959) | Root nodule microbial communities of legume samples collected from Mexico - Turtle bean Mexico pink nodule | ecosystem: Host-associated > Plants > Roots > Nodule | place: Mexico: Nepantla...
CCAAACAAACCACTTCTCCGAAAAAAGTTTCTACAAATTCTTCTACATCTCCTAAGTCACCTACCAAAACTTCAAAAATAAAATGTTTTAAATGTTTAGGTTTTGGGCACATAGCTCTTCATTTTCCACAAAAACAAACCTTGAAGATAAACAAGGAAAAACAAGACCTAACTCACCCACTTACCACAAGTAAAAATGACAAAAACAAAGAAGGCCAAGTTGAGATGGGTCTTATCCTTTCACATCCAAGGTGTTTTCCTTCCTTATCTTTTTCATTACCAAAGGTTATTACTTCACCACCATTTTGGTTAAAAAATGTTAAGGATGATTTTTTCATACCTCCTAATGGTTTTCACCATTTATATGACCCAAACTCCTCTCTATATAGCAAGAGTGGGTTGAAAATGAAAAGAGAATTGGAGGGAAATTCAAATGTTGGCACATGGGAAGGTGGCTCCTAAATTCAGCACATGTGAGGTAGGTTCTAGAATTCTTCCATGTGCTAGGGGTTCTAAAACCTTACGCTCCACTTAGGCTAAATGTGGTTGGACCTAAGTTTAATTAAGAGTAGGAAACTCTAATTAAACTTAGGTTAGGGTTTTAAGTACCACTTTTTATGTTTCAACAAAAATACAAAAAGAATTAAACTATGCTACTTTTGACAAAAATGTAAAAAACTATTCTACACTAGAGTTTATGACATGTAGAATGCGTCCTCTTTACCCCTCTTTGATCATAACTCTAGTGGTTGCCTCAATTTGACATTTTGGTGGTCTTTCAATGGATTGGTGTCGGGGCCTCTTCCATCAGCCATACCCTACCGATACCTAGAAGACTTGGTTTGGTCAAGGAGGTAGCCTTAACTGGCACACCCTGTTGACACCTAGAAGACTCGGTTCGATCAAGGACGTAGCCTTAACCGGCATACCCTACCGAAACCTTAGACTTGTTGCGGTCAAGGACGTAACCTTAACTGGAATACCCTACCAAAACCTTAAAGATTTGGTGATGTTAAGGATGTATCCTTAACCGACATACCCTGCCGACACCTAGAAGACTTGGTTCGGTCAAGGTTGTAGCCTTAATTGGCATACCCTTTCAAAACGTTAGACTTGGTACGATTAAGGACGTAGCCCTAATCAACATACCCTACCGAGGAGGTTCGATCAAGGATGTAGCCCTAACTGGCATACCTTACCGACAACTTAAACACTTAATTCAAACAAACACAATAATATCGGACGACATGAAACACTTAACGAAAAACTTTCGTTTAATTAAGTTATACCGACCGACTAATCATTAGCGATTTATCTTAACTTGTGCACTATGAATACAAAATGTCAAGGAAAAGGTGATCGATTCATTAAAGATAAGCAAGGTGGAGGTCACACCCCAACCTTGGAGGAAAGAAGAGAAAGGCCACACCCTGGCCGAAGGAAACAAAAAGCTAAAGTCTAAGACTTACTGGTCTTTGTCTTCAACACCCTTGGTCAGAGCCTCTTGGGCTGCACTCCTTAAGGTCAACAACTCGCTACAAGGCACCATCCAACCTTCAAAGACGTCCATGTCAGCGTGAAAGTTACCGGATGGTGGCGACCCATTGTAGAGTATGTGAGCTTGGCGGATGGCCTGGTTGAAGCTCTGGCCCAACAACACCAATGTATCATCGATGGTCTTGTCTAGATCCGCCTCCATCGCCATCTTCTCGGCTTGTAGCTCCGAGCTCTCTGCCTCCAACAGAGAGTTCTTGTTCTCTACCACCTCTAAGGCCTTCTGCAGCTTGGCGACCTCAACCGCCCTTTCCCTTTCCCGTCGCTCCAGCTCGGCCGCCCTGGCCTCAGTGATCTCCCGATCAGCCTCTGACCGAGCCAACTTACCCTTATAAGACGAGTTCGCCTCTAGGGACCGGTTCAAGTTGTCCCAGGCCTCGACCAACTCATGCTCGAGGCGAGAAATCTCCTCGACTAGTCAGCCCTGGGCATTAGAACCTAAGCGGGCCAGAACGAGACCTCGGTAGAATAGCTCGATGCTGCTCTGAAGCAAGTCTTCCTCGAGAACAACCTGGATTAGGCCTTTGGCGTTGGAGTTCAAGCCAACCCTCACTCCCTTCGAAAATTGCAAGTCACCCCCTAGTATAGATAAGGGCGACCTCGAAGCCTTGGGAGTGGGCTCGGCAGCGATGATGGGGTGATTGAACTCATCAGGCGGTGGATAGTCGAGGACGATGGGAGAAGAACGAGGAGGAGGGGGGTCGTCATGGTGCTCGACGAATGCATGTTACCCCCCTCCCTCGCCCTTTTCTTTCCCTTGCCGGTAGGAGCGGAGGTACTGGTGCCAGGGACCGAGGGTTGCCGCCAGCGACAGTCTCGTTGATACCTCGGCCTCAACCCTGTTGACTAGCCTTCTCACGGAAGGCGGCCATTAGGTCGTCCACCTATGGTATCTCCTTATGCATGGTTTTTGCATCAAGAAAGAAAACACATAAGTTACATACCAAACAAACGACCGAGGCAGAGAAAGCGTAAACGTACCCTGGAAGTCCGTCCAACAGTGAGATGACTGATACACGACTAACATATTCCGTGTAGGGAGTCTTCTCGAGAGCTTATAAAAAAGAGAGTAAATCTCTTGCTCCTCGATACTCGGTGTTAGACGGACCCACTCTTTGAACTTGGTGGGGTTCCTAGTCCAAAATAAGGGAAACCTAGACCGACCGGTTCAATAAAAAAGAATTTCGTGCCCTCGAGTCAGACAACAACTTTAAAAAATCTACCTTTGAAATTTGTATAGGAGGTGGTGAAAGGGTTTAAAATAATATTACCCGATCGACTGATGAGCGAGTGCCAGATAACAGGCTCCGCGGGGTGGGAGGTGTAATAATTGAGAAAGGTGGAAGGCGTGGGAGATAAGTTGAAGACATCACATATGAGACGGAAGGTTTGAAGGGACGCCCAGGTGTTTGGGTGAAGTTGAGAAGGGGCCACATTGAGCGTCTGAAGGACGCCCATCGTGAAATCATCAAAAGGAAGGAAAACATGTAGGTCGGAAAACAAACAAGAATACAAAAACAAAAAGGGACCCTCAGAAGAAGAAAACTGACCCATGCATACAATATCGGTCGGTCCATAGGGTTCAACGGTCAAGATGCCAAGGCCGACATCTAATTTCAAAATTGGGATCCTTCCTAAAAAATCAGAAATGGAAGTCTCGTCCAAGAAGGTGGAAGTAAACCCAAGCACCTCAGGGTCTACCCAAGCTGCAAGATTGGAGATGACTGTTTGGGAGAAGCCGACCGATCGGTAGCACCTTCCGGATCATCCCCCAGACAACGTCCTCCAAGGGGAGGCAATGTTTGAATTGCCCTTACCGACAAAGGCTCGATCGTGGAGGAGTCGGAAGAAGAAAAAGACAAAGACGAAAACGAAGAAGACGAAAGAGGTGAAAGAAGAGGAGAAGTGGGAGCTGAGGAGGAGGATGTAGGATGAGACAGGGAAGACATGACTAACCTTTTAAAGGATGAGGAAAGCAACGCGCTAGAACGAAAGGTATTTGGATGTCGAAGCAAGAAGTCAGAGCAGAAGAGCAGTGACTCGACATTGTTGGGACCACTATTTGTAGCTCGTTGGGGGTTTAGGAGGCGAAGCGTCACATCCACCTTAACCGTTAGAGCTCCCATGATCCAACAGTCCTCATCAAATGGCGCCAAAAAACCCCCCATTAATGCACATCACGTCATGCGTTCAGGCACCGTCCCACGTCACATCAGACCTCGTGAAACTCAATCGTCACATCGATTTCGGACAAAGACTCTGTGGGTCAACCACCCTCGAGCCTGGGGGTAAAGTGTACTGGGAGGGTCTGTATGATTGACATCATGGTTCGGGCCTCGACCATTTGGTTGACCGACACCATAAACCCAATTACGCTTAAGCAGAGTTAGTGAGGCTAATCAGCAATAAGAGCTAGGTAATGTATTTTTAAACATGACCCAAGTTCCCTAATCTGGCCCAATAAGAAAGACCCACCATAACAATATAAATAGCACATATTCAAAGAATAAGGTACATCATCATACAATGATCTGACTACGGAGTACCGAATACTAAAACAGACTTGAGCATCTTCTGCAGATACCATCCGAGTTTGGGTTACGAGAAGACCAAGAGGTGGAACAAGTAGAGCAAATGAAGAAGCTTGTTTGGAGAGGAAGTAAAGTGTTATCCGACCGACCAACCAAGGAAGGAGAGGAACAATCTCAACAGTTCTCTGGGCCTAACCCCGTTCGAGAACAAAAGGAAAAAATAATTTATGTGAAATCTGAAGTGTAAAAAGAAAATAATGGTGATGATTAAGAAGAAGCACCCGAGTTTAGTTGTGCATGGCAAAGCATGTGGTCTAATTATTCTGAAACGGTGATGGTAGGCTTAACGTGCTACCTTTTTAATCATTTACAGATTTAGGCATTTAGCTAATTAAGTGGGGTTGTCATCATCTTCCATGCCCTCTTCCAATTAAGAACCTTCAACACACCATGTGCCTAACTAATGCCTCATCACCCATATCCTCTTCTCTTTTCTTCCATTAAAAAGGAATCTTATTCTTGTACTCCTTTTCCTAAATAATGTGGCCAGGGTGTTAAACATGTGACTAATTAGTTCCTAAGACATGGTCAATTAAATTTTCTCCCATGTGTGATTCTTTGCTCTAGTGGTCTACTAGAGAAATGCTACAAATATTATATTATATTATGAAAATAAAAGAAAAAATAAGTTAATTGTCTACCTGGTTTAATTAAAGTATGCGCTCCTCCAATACCTTTGGTCAATATTTATTTCATAAAGAAACTTTTCCTTTTTGTAAATATTATGGTATAATCCACAAAGCAGGTGGAACAATGGCATTTAACTTTACGGATTGCCTTGACAAATTCGAAAAAAATGGCTTCTTTTGTTTATAAAATGAGAAAACTCAGAACTATCTTCTACTAAATCCTGACGAACATGACAAAGGTTGTCCAAGGAGACAGCCTAGGATACAAGAAACAAATTAATCTGTGTAACGCTTAATTAAATTCAATATGTTCCGATCATCCACGTGTTTACAATGAATAAGAGCGTGGAATTTTTCTAATTTTCGTGACGTACATTAAAAAGAATGAAGTTTGTTATATTTTCTTCAAAAAATAATCCGAATAATTAAAAAAAGAGAGTAGTATCTATTGTGTAAGGGTAAGAAGGTTGAGCAGAGCAACCCGAGAGTTTATCAGAGCCCTCAAGACTTTCTGGGTAACACTTTCAATGGCGCAAATACATTCCTCCAAATCGCGCATTTTGTTCAAAACAAACCTCACTTCTTCGTCACCCTTCTTCTTCAGATTCCGAAGATTTTCCATTTCCACCACATCCCGTTCTCGGAGCTCTTCAATGCCTTCACGATCCTTTTTCACCCTCCCACCCTTTGTCGACAGCTTCACCATTTGCGCCCACGACAACCTTCGAGAAGCGAACGACACTGCCATCCCGTTGAACAGCGCAACGGAAACGGACACCGTCACGGACATAACATCCGCGATGACGTGTCTGAGTTCGGCGTCCACGAGGGTGGTTGGAGCCTGCTGCGTGCAATGTTGTTGGTGCTGGGCAACACTGACACATCGGAGAACAGACACGATTTTTTGAATTTCTTTGGAGATTTTAATCTTAGCTTTTACGTAGGCGACAACCTTGGAGTCGTCGCGTTTTCTTATGGCCATCTGAGCGGAGGAGTGCTCTTCCTTGAGAGCCATGATGGATGTTTGGAAGATTCCGTAGGCGTCGACGAAGCGGAGGAAATCTTCTAGAAGGTTGTGGAGCCAGAGAGGGTGGCTTCGGAGGGATTCTAGAGTCTGAGGGAGGTCGAGGATCTCTTGAAGAGTCTCGTGGGTGTCCTTGAGAAGGATCAAGCCGTGGGAAAGGGTAGTGGAAGTTTGTTGTTGGGCTTTGGAAGTGGAGGCCCAGGCATTGAGGCCGTTGATCTCGTCCTTGATCTCGGAGATCAGAGGGTGGGATCTGCAGGGAAGACTGATGGACCTGATGTGGTGGGATATGTGCGGTTTTTGTGATGGACGGTTCGGATTTTTGTTTGGGAAGGAGAGGGAGCGCCGGAAAACGCCTACCATTTTTGTTTATATTTCTATTTCAATCTTCTTCTCACTGAGAAGAGAGAAACGTGGGAAGAATGTAGAGAAGGAGTTTCGTGTATTTTGGCGAGCTTCGTGTGATTTCATTTGAGTATTTATATAACGGATATCATTTGCTTTGCATAATAATAGTTTATTCCATCATTTTTTAATCTTTCTCCGTCACTTTTTTTATATGCTTCGTCTCTGTAAATGCACGTGCACGCCAATGAAAACATAGTCGCTGGACTTGTTTTTCCACTGTCTCAAAGAAAAACTATTTTAGCTTATCAATATTGTTCCTTGGTGTAGATAACAAGGAAAATTAAACATTTGAGTGGTCTTCATTTTGCACGTTATTGTAGTTGTATTTGTTTTGGAAGAAACCAATGTTTAGGTGGTATACGTAGGTTAGTAGCTGTCAGTGATACAAGTTGGTCCAGGATGATGTAAAGAAGCGCGTGCGTCGGCGCGGTTTCTCCTGTAATGTCTGATTCATGGATGAAATGGAATCTTGAATGATTCATAGCACAGCTTTCCGGCGATTCTCTAATTTTGTATTAATTGTGATTACACAGATATTATCATCCTTGGAACTCCAAACTCAACTCAACTTGCTTAACCCGAGAACATTATGCATGCAAGCCTTCCGCGTTTATAATTTCTAACAAGATTCTGTGCAAATCAAGAATCGTCCATGAATATCGCCAAAATCTTTTCTAAAGTCAAACGCCCAAGGAGCTTTTTCTGCAGCTCAAAAAGATAAGCATTTTGCGCTCAAATCATGCTCTTGAACCTGAAATTGGGATTCTTGAAAAATTATTTCTTAGTAAAACTACACTATTGATTGTTTGGGTTGTAAATTTGTGAAGATTTGAGAAATTGAACGTGTGAGAATTTAAGAGGACGTGTGAAATTGTTTGAATTTAGGAATAATAAAGTGGATTGGTCACAAAAATTTATTGAAATTTATGAGTAATATGATAGTTAGATGAAAATTTAGAAATTATTTTAAAGATGTAAAATATAAGTTTATAAATTTATCTATTATTAAAAAATATTAGAACAATAAATTACGATATATTTTTTTAAAAAATAATAAATATTTATACAAAATTCATTATTTATAATTATATGTTATTATTAATAGTATAATTAAATATTTCTGTTACATAAATTATGTAATGGACAAGAATGTTCGCGACCTTGATCCAAGCATTTGGCTGTGCTCAGCTCGGCTTTGGGCCCAAAAGCGGGTCATTGGTTCGGCCCAGTTTCATTGGTAGGCATAGTGGAAAATGATTAAAGTAGAGAAATTAATAAGTTTGGTCAAATGCTAATATAAAGTTGTTAGTTAAATATATGTGTCAATATATATTAAGCTCTTAGTCAATTATATATGTTAATATATGCAAAGCTGCTAGTTAAATAAATATATGCATAAAACTGTTATTTGAATATATAGAGATATTAGCTAAGTGGTGAGCACCCAAAAATAAAGGTGCACGAGATTTCCTTCTGTTATTAACACCGTGAGTAAAGGTGCCCATAGGCAGAATATTGTTTCTGTTATGCTTTCAGTTGAGATTATATTATCGTGAAAGAAAGTTGTTAAAGAGATACCTATAAAAGAGGCTTGAGACCCCCCGGAAAAGGTATGCTATTTCTGAGTAATAGAGACTGAAACTGATTATTATTTTGTATTCTCTCAGTGACTTGATTGTCGAAGTGTGATCAACAGGTAGAGCCCCCTTTGTCTCAACGAAGCATTATCCCAGTGCACCAATAAGAGGAAAATTAGAAGCGGAGCTTGCCCATCCAGTCAACCCGAAATCAACCGGTGAGAACATTTGGTGCCCACCGTGGGGCACGATAAAACATGATCCCATCTGCATTCGTGATTGAGCTTTCTTACACAAGGTAAGGCCCGCAGAGACCTGAAGGAAGTGATGCCCCCATCTTACAACAACTCATGGATGCCATGAGGGCCCTCCAAGAGGCCAACGAGGAGCAAAAACGAGAGTAAGAACGAATCCAAGAGCGGATCCTAGAGGAAGCTAGGGCTGAGCAAGAGAGGCTACGAGCGGAAGCCCGAGCTGAGCAAGAGCTTCTGCAGAATCGTCTGATGGAAAAATTTGAGGCATCTTGGGTAGCAATGGAGGGGCACGCGCAAGCCAATGAGGAGTTGCGCAAGACCAATGAGGAATTATGCAAGAGTTTGCAACAACGTGCCCAACGTTCCACCAGGGAGCGATCTCTAAGCTTGCCAGCGAGGAGTAGTCCCAAACCATTCTCGAAGGCGATCATGGACGAGCCTGTTCTAGCTCATTACATCACACCGAAAATTTCCTTTTTCACGGGGACAAAGAACCCTGAAAATCACCTTACGACATTCAACTCTCAAATGATTATCTTTGGAGGAACGGATGCCATCTAATGTAAAATGTTCATGGGCACTTTTACATGTACAACCCTACAATGGTTTAGTGGGATACCTGGTGGTCATATCACCTTTTTCTCTCAGTTTTCAATGATGTTTAGAGAGCAGTTCTCCACCAACAAGGTCAAACCTCCAAGGATATATGACCTCTTTGGTGTGAGGCAAAGGGAGGGAGAGCCATTGAAGGGTTACCTGAATAGGTTCAATGCGCTTACGGTAAGGCTTCAAACGCATGATGAAGATATGATGATCACCACCTTCGAGCAAGGGATCGCGACGGGACCATTCAGCGACTCGTTAATCAGAAATCCAGCGAAGACATTTTCTGAGGTATGAGAACGAGTTGTTGCTCACATCGGAGTAGAGGAGGCCGTAGTCAGAAAGAATGACATCTCACATTTAAAGCAACCTAGGTCTAAGGAAAGCGCTCGAGCTTGGCCCTTGCGAGTCAACGAAACCTTCGTTGAGAATAGAACAAACTCGAGGTACGTGCCATACGTAGCCAAGAGGGACGAGCCCAAGACAAAGGGCAGGGAGGAGTCAGATACTCGACCCAAATTCCGAGTATCCTAAAAAGAATTGTTGAGTATGCTAGGGGTAGCAGACAAGCTGAAGTTTCCCTAGAAGAAAGATCGGAATCTGGGATCATAGAGAGATGCCTGGTGTGAGTTCCTCAAAGCATTTGGGCATAATGTCGAGCGATGCATAGCTTTGGGCCACCAGCTGGCTAGCTTGATGAAGGAAGGGTTTCTGAAGGAGTATCTTGAGGCTGACCAGGGAGAGCCAAAATGAGAGGTCACTCTCAGGGACCAAGCACTTGAGATACTGGTCCATGGAGAGCTGAACACCATCTCGGGAGGATTTTCAGGAGGAGGAAACTCTACTTCCAAATGTAAGTGATATGCGCGAGCAATGATGTCCTTGGAGGCGAGGAAACCTCATCATCCCCTGGATCCCACTCTCTGCTTTGCGAGCTTCGACCAACAAGCAAATCCCAAAAGGGTTAGTCATCTCAACATACAAAGTTGGGCCCCACCAACCCTCGAGAAAGCATCAGCAGAAGAAGAAGCTATAAACCAGAGCACCTAAAGTTCTTCCAGCTAGTCTTCTTAAATGGTTAGAATATGTTGTAAATAATTGGGCCCACTTTGGGGGTCCAAATAGCAAATGTAGGCTAAAATAAGGTACCTTAAGCATAATAGGGGTGTGGGTAGCATTTTAGCTTGTTCCTAGCCCATTTGAAGGCATTTTGACCTAGTTTCTAGAAGGACAAACCTAGGATGCGGGATTGACTTAGTCAAACCCTAAGGCTGCCCATTTTTTCCCTTTTCCCATCCTACCCCTTTAGCTTGTTCTCCAAGGCTCCTTCACCTATAAATAGAAGGCTTACCTAGTGTATTTTACAAGTTGAAAATATAGTAAAGAAATTTTGCACAATTTTTGTGTGAGTTGTGAGTGGGTGAATCTCCTCCTAAATTGGTCTTATCTTGTGAGAAATGAGCTCTCAAGTGGCGGCCTCCATGCACTCATCTTGGTGATTCCATCCCCTCAAGTGGCGTGTCTCATCCTAGCTCCATTTCCATAAGTTATTCTTTCATCATCTCTTCCATTAATCCATTCCATATTGATTGTGTCAACTCGATTTTCTATTCTTGTTATTAGTTTTGTTTCCTGGCTTACAATTCGATCCATGTTTTTGCTCTTCTAGTGTTTGTTCAATTTCCACACCATATTTGTGTTAAAGATGGGACACTTTGATGTGTTAAATCCTCATGAAGCCTGAAGTTGTGTTGTGTTTTAGGTTTAGGTTTTTGTACCATCTGGTCCTCGGGCGTTGACTGGCCTCGGGCGTTGACCAAAGTCAACATGATGGGACCCCGAGGGTGGGACCCCTGGAAAGTACAACAGGACATGAAAGCGTTTCCTTAGGCTCACGGGTAAGGGCGACCGTGAAGGGGGCGACACAGAGGCAGGGCGTGGAGGCCTCGGGCCTCGGCACCTCAACAGTGAAGATAGACAAAGAAAGGTGGTTTTCAAGCCACACCCAGTTACCAGTAGGGAGAGGCCCAACTCACGACGGATCCGTGCATGGGGTGTAGGGACGTGGTAGTACGCACCACGTTAAAGAGCCATTGGGACAGAGACGACCCGGGAGGGCCACGTCCCAGAGGGTGATTTGCATGCATGGCACATGAGTAAGGCAGGGAACTCCCAGGGCGAATGACTCGGAGATTGGGTGCATGAGTTGGCATCCAAGCAGTCACCCCACGCCAATTGCACTTCGACAGGGCAGTCTTGGACACTGGATGACCCTAAGTCTAGGTGTTAGTGTTGCTAAGACGCGCCTACAGAATGCCTAAGTCACAGCTAAAGCAGGTTGACAATAGAGATAACCAAGGTATGTTTTGACATTTTCACATAACACTCTACGCTTTCATTAGTGCAAGTTATGCATTTCTGAGAGTGAAACATAGTGAGAGAGAACACACAGTGATCTAAGAGTGAGAGATTGGTGTTCATTGCTCGAGATACTGACTTGACCGTCGGAGTGCAAACGGACGCGAGGGCGCCCTTTGTTTCTCTGTTTTCAGGTGTTTCCACCGGAGGAAGGGAACGTGGGAGCGAAGGGTTCTTGGAAACGAAGTCAACAGAAACGCACGAAGACGTTAGGTCAACCGACGAGAACATTTACCGCCCACCGTAGGGCCCATTCTAAAACATCTGTCCCAACCTCAAGAAAGTTTAAGATTCATCAAGAAAGTTCAAGATTCATCAAGAAAGTTCGAAGATTCGTTAAGACAGTTCAAGATTCGCCAAGAAACGTTCAAGAATGAGGAATACCAGGCAAAGCTCTACGGCGCACGTTGGAAGTGAAAGTTTGACCCTGCAGTAGGTTATGGAGATGATGCAGGGCCTCCAGGAGGCGATGGCGGCGTCGAAGGCGGAGCAGGAGCGTATCCAACTGGACCTGGCGGCGTCACAAGCAAGAAAAGAGGAGTTGCACCGCACCAACGAGGAGTTGTGGCGCGGGTTGCGAAACCAGTCTGGGAGTCGCGAAACAGAGGAGCAAGAATGCATTACGCCTCCCAGAGAGTTCCCCATGCCCTTCTCGTAGGCGATCATGGATGCGGTGATACCATCCATGTTCGTAGGGCCGAAAGCCACATTTACTGGTGTTGAAGATCCAGAGGCTCACCTCACCGCGTTTCATACACAGATGATGCTGGTTGGCGGTTCTGACGCTGTGAGGTGCAAGGTTTTCATGAGCACGTTGGTAGGGATGACGATGGATTGGTTCATCAGTCTCCCAGAAGGCCACGTGACTTCGTTTGCACAGCTGTCACAATTGTTCAGGGAGCAGTATATTGCGAACCGCGCTCCCCCACCTAATTCTTACAACCTCTTTGACATAAGGGAGTATCAGGGGGAGACGGTGAAGGAGTTCGTGAATCGTTTCGGGGCACAGGTGGTGAAGGTCGCCACCAAGGATGAGACGATGATGGTTCATGCGTTTCGGAAAGGGATTTGTCTTGGCCCTTTCAGTGAATCCCTCATCAAAAGCCGCCCCAAGACCTTTGCTGAGATTAGGCGTCGTGAGGTGGCGCACATCGCAACAAAAGGTGAAGTGCATGAAAAGCGCGTGTGTGTTATCCCCACGCGCCCACGTGCACTGGCGCGTGCGCAACCCATGAGGGTGCATGAGGTTGCAACGGGCAAGAAGAGCCAGGGGAGGAAGCAACAGGTGGTGGATGACGTGCTCGACGTTGACCTTGCTTTCACGAAGGCCGGCCTTCGCGACGCCATTCCACATGATAACGAACCTGTGGTGATTTCGGTGGTGACCGCAGGGTGAAAGGTGCGCAGGGTGTTAGTGGACCAGGGCAGTTCAGCGGATGTAATGTTCTGGTCCACCTTTAACAAGTTGCAGCTGTCTCTTGACCAGCCCAGACCTTACACAGGGTGTTTGTATGGGTTTACTGGAGATCAGGTGGAAGTGCAGGGGTATCTGGAGCTGAGGACCACCCTTACAGATGGCTCCACCTCCCGCACAGAGAATATAAGGTATCTAGTGGTTAATGCACACTCGACCTATAATGTTTTGTTGGGAAGACCAGCTCTGAACAGGTTAAGGGCGGTGGCGTCAACGCGCCACATGAAGATGAAGTTGCCAGACCTGAGTGGGAAGGTGATAGTGATCAAGTCCGACCAACAGGAGGCTAATAGATGCTATGAGAACAGTCTCAAAGCCAAGAGTGGGGTGTTCATGGTGGTGGAACAACCGCCTATCAAAGATGACCGCGCAGGAGTTGCTCGTGCGGAAAACGCTCGGGAGAGGCGACCCGAGCCAGTTGAGAACGTGGTGGAAAGGCAAATTGGTGGCAAGACGTTTAAACTGGGTAAGTCATTGGACCAAGTGGAACAAGACCGAGTGGCTGAGGTGATAGCGCGTCACCTGGATGCTTTCGCATGGTCTGCCTCGGACATGCCAAGAATAAACCCAGACTTCTTGTGCCATCGCCTCACTATGGACCCTAAGGTTAGGCCCGTCCACCAGAGAAGAAGGAAGTTCAACGAAGAGAGGCGTCTGGTCATCCAACGAAGAAGTTGTTGAACGCTGGCCACATCAAGGAAATTCAATACCCTGAGTGGTTGGCGAATGTGGTCTTAGTAAAGAAGGCCAATGGGAAGTGGAGGATGAGCGTAGAGTTCACTGACCTCAACAAGGCGTGCCCTAAGGACTCGTACCCCCTACCCAGTATTGGTGCCTTGGTCGATAGCGCCTCGGGTTGTAGGATGCTTAGTTTCCTGGACACGTTCTCAGGGTATAATCAGATCAAGATGCACCCAGGGACGAGTGCAAAACGGCATTTATGATCGAGACGTCCTATTACTGTTATACAGTGATGTCGTTCGGTCTGAAGAATGCAAGAGCCACCTACTAGAGGCTGATGGACAGGATCCTTGCACCCATGTTAGGAAAAAACGTCCACGTCTATGTGGATGATATGGTGGTGACTTCGCAGGAGAGGGGCCAGCACGTAGCTGATCTGGAGGAGCTATTTGCTACCATAGCGAAGTACCGCTTGAAGTTAAACCCCGAAAAGTGCGTGTTCGGGGTTGAGGCAGGGAAGTTTTTGGGTTTCCTACTCACCGAGCGTGGGATAGAGGCAAACCCAGAAAAGTGTTTAGCAATTATTGCCATGAGGAGCCTCGCCTCAGTAAAAGGAGGTGCAGCAGCTGACGGGGCGGATGGCTGCCCTGTCCAGATTTGTATCCACTGGAGAGACACCTTTCAGCTTGGTGTATGGGTCGAACGCGATGATCCCAGTAGAGATTTAGGAGAGCTCGCCACGCTTCCAGAGCTTCGTGGCTGAAGAGTCTAATGAAGAGGTAAGGGTGAACCTGGATCTACTGGACGAGGTGAGAGAGGAGGCAAGGATCAAATCTGAGGCAGTAAAGAGAAGGGTGGAGCATAAGCACAATTCCAAGTTAAAGCCCCGACAGTTCCAAGTTGCTGACCTGGTAATGCGGAAGGCTCACCCATACCAGTTGGAGAACAAGATGTCCCCCAAGTGGACTGGCCCCTTTAGGGTGACGGAAATCCTGGGAAACGGGGCGTACAGGCTTGAGTCCTTGGAGGGAGGCCCCATTCCTCGTACCTAGAATGCAGCCAACCTCATGTTTTATTTCAATTTAAAAACTCTTGCATTGTATACAGTTTAAGAGGACACTCTTTTTCCCTTAATAGGGTTTTTTAATGAGGTCACCCAATAAAAATTACATTTTCAAGTATTCCTGAGTTTTCTGTACAATGTAGGGGAGAACGTCGTCGCTATGATGTTTAGACACCTCGAGAGGGAGTGGCAGCCTCCTTCGGGGCGCCTCCTCCTCGAGCGTGGGTGCCAAGCGTGGACAGCATGGTTCAGTAAGAAACGCACCCGTTGCCTTGATGTTTAGACACCTCGAGGAAGAATGGCAGTGCATTGTGGTACGCCTCTCCTTGAGTGTGGGCATCAAGCGTGACTAGCAAAATTCGACTAGTGATGAACCGGTCACCTTGGTGTTTAGAAACCTCGAGAGGGAGTGGTAGTATCATTTGGAACGCCTCCTCCTCGAGCGTGGGCACCAAGTACGAACAGTAGGCTTCGGCCAGTTAAGTACTCCTTCGCCTCCGAGCGAAGATAATGCCATAGACGCGCCTTGAGGGTAGACGCCCCAAGACCGCAAAGTGCAAGTAAGTGTCAAAGCAAAAAAGTTCCTTGTCCAAAGCAAGAGGTGAAGACAAGGGCAGTCGAAGGTTCACGCATGCTCGCTGCCTTTATAAGTAGTTAAGCAAGTTAAAAGAAGAGGGCGAAAAGGTGTGCTACCTAAAGTTCAAAGTCTTAAAGAATCTCAAGAATATCGTATGAAGTTAGCATAAGAGCACTATTAGTAAAGCGATAGGTAAAGGCACAAATAGAGATAAGCAAAGCATCTAAATTAAGGTGCAAATTACATTCAAGTTATAAATCTTCTTAAGAATACCGTTTTAAAGCCTAAAGGACTAAGTGGCATTCTGTTGAGAACGCCTCGGCACGATTTGTCTGTCGACAATGTGGTTTGTCGTAGCAAAGGGCAAAGTGTCCATCTCAGGATGTTTGCAAACAACCTAAGCAAGGGCATCTTCAAACCCAACAACATAGGCATCATCAGCATCGTTAAGGAGTTCCGCATTGGCCTTCTCAAAGTCTTCAGCTTGGACGGTGAGCTCCACCTTAGTCTTCTCGAGGGCTTCAACCTTCTCAGTAAGCTCCTCCTTGGTCTTCTCTAGGGTTTCAACTTGCTCAGTAAGTTCCTCCTTGATTTTCTCAAGGGCCTCAGTTTTCTCAGTGAGCTCAGCTTCCACCTCTCCCAGATGCACCTCCCGAGTAACAGAGCACTCCTCGAGGTTGGCCATTTTGGCTTTGTTGGCCGCAACTTCTTCTTTAAGTCCCACCACCTCAACACGTAGTGGCACCACTTTGGCGAGCAAGGTGGTGTACTTCTGGCCTTCGTCGTGAAACCTCTTGTTGGCCTCCAACTCAGCCTTTCGAAGAACGCCTAGCTTCTGGGTTAGTGCGGTTTCTCGAATGAAGAAGCTTTGAGCTTGGTTTGCCAGTTGCTCTTTTACTCGCGTCAGTTCATCTATCAGGGCCTGTTGCTCCTTGGTCTTCAACTCAGCCTCGTGGGAAGAAGAGTTGGCACGTGCAAAGAATTCCCCGAGGCTGAGAGCCATGCTCTCCTGCAATACCTCGTCAGTAGAGCTCCCTATGGCCCCATTTTTGTAACCTCTCAGGATTTGCTAAAGGACCAAGGGAAGCTTAGGGGCAGGGGCAGGGGCAGGAGCTGGCTCAGGAACACTCTCGACCCCACCCTCGAGTGCAAGAAGGTTTGGAGGTGAGGAGGCGCTAGGAGGGTTGTCCCTGAGTGAGACAGGGCGCCTGGCAGAAGAAGAATGGGAGGTGACTACCATTGTGGTTTTCCATCTTTTGAAGGCAGGGCCCTCCATGGTATCCTCATCATCATCTAAAGTGATGTACACCACCCCTTTGTTTTTCTCTAGGGGGGATGGAGGGGAAGAAGCCCTGACTGTTGCCAGAGGAACAGCCGCAATGGGAACTGGAGAAGTGGGGCCAAACGTAGCTTGTGGAGAAGCGGGAGCAGGAGTCGCTTGTGGCGAAGCAGGGGTAGGAGTGGTCTGAATGGAAGGGTCAAGAGGAGTAGTTGGGGAGGCAGGTGAGGCAGGACGTGCAGAGGCGCCTGCCTTAGTAGTTGCGTCATCACGAGTGGACAAGACCTCAGCCAGCCTCGCCCGCTTCTCTATGTTCAGCACCATGCCTGCACCAAAGAGGAAGAGGTAAGAGCCAAGTAAACAAGAAGAATTAGAGAATCAGTACAAGTGTAAGATAACAAATACAGAAGAGACATAAGTAGAGTGGTGTATGAAGAAGATTAGGAAAGGACTCCTATACCGATAGCCAATGAGCCCAGTTGGGATATATTTGTTTTTGACAAGTTATGCAATGTTGAAGATCACCCCCAGGCTGGCCGAGACCTGGCATACCCTACGATCAACTGAAGAGAGCTTATCCAAGGTCTTCGCCTTCTTGGGTTTAAGCTTCTCCACCCAGTATAGTGGAAATCCATCAAGGGCAGTGCGGTTGTGCTCAGAACAACACACCCTGAAGAATTTCCCTTTAAATCCTTTATAGGATTGTCGGAATAGAGTGCGAATGACTCTCCCAATCATCCCGCTAAAGCTAACCCAGAGGTTCTTCCCCAGGTTTTTGGCTTCAAAGAAGTGTAGGAAGACGTCTACTGAGGGGGCATGGCTGAAGAAGTTGCAGAGGATGGAGAAGGCCCTGATGAAGGCCCAGCTGTTGGGAGGCAGCTGAGCCGGGGCAACGTTTATCTCAATTAAAAGCTCCCTCTCAAAGCTATTGAAAGGGAGGCGCTGCCTAATGCGTTTAAAGACTGTTTGGTAGAAGAAAAAGAATGGCTCCCCGTCGTTGGAGCGGTTATCCACGCAAACAGGTTTGCCCGCTACACAAGGGCGGACGGAGATGAAAGCGTCGCACTCCTTCCCGAATGCCCTACCTTTGAAATCAGGTTCACAGTCTAAGTGTGCCCTCGAATCAGCAAGAGAGGTAAGGGAGGAGGTTTCGGCGAGAAGGTCCTTAGAGGCCTAGGGGTACAGGGGCTTATAGTTGATGCTAGGAGGAGGAGGGTTGGCAGTGACTTTTGTTCGCACCATGATGAAAGAGAGCTAAGAAAAACAAGGAAAGGAAGAAACAAAGGTTCAACAAGGGGAAAACTACGGTGTGAAACTAAAAAGCTCAGAAAACCCTATTCTCGTGAAAAACCCAGAAACAGGGGAACGAAGAAGATGCAGAAGAGGATTCGAAACATGGAAATAAAAACAGACCCAGGCAGTTATCAATGCGCGGAATCAAAAGTAAAGAGCAATCAATGGAGAAAAATTATACCTTTGATTGATGAGCCTAAACCCTAAACCAAAGTCAACATGATGGGACCCCGAGGGTGGGACCCCTAGAAAGTACAACAGGACATGAAAGTGTCTCCTTAGGCTCACGGGTAAGGGCGACCGTGGAGGGGGCGACATAGAGGCAGAGCGTGGAGGCCTCGGGCCTCGACACCTCAACAATGAAGATATACAAAATAAGGTGGTTTTCAAGCCACACCCGAGTTACCAGTAGGGAGAGGCCCAACTCACGAAGGATCCGTGCATGGGGTGTAGGGACGCGGTAGTACGCACCACCGTTAAAGAGCCACTGGGACAGAGACGACCCGGGAGGGCCACGTCCCAGAGGGTGATTTGCATGCATGACACGTGAGTAAGGCAGGGAACTCCCAAGGCGAATGACTCGGAGATTGGGTGCATGAGTTGGCATCCAAGCAGTCACCCCGTGCCAATTGCACTTCGGTAGGGCAGACTTGCACGCTGGATGGCCCTAAGTCTGGGTGTTAGTGTCGCTAAGACGCGCCTACATAATGCCTAAGTCACAGCTAAAGCAGGTTGACAACAAAGATAACCAATGTATGTTTTGACATTTTCACAGAACACTCTACGCTTTCATTAGTGCAAGTTACGCATTTCTGAGAGAGAAACAGAGTGAGAGAGAACACACAATGACCTAAGAGTGAGAGTTTGGTATTCGTTGCCCTAGATACTGACTTGATCGTCGGAGTGCAAACAGCCGCGAGGGCACCCTTTGTTTCTTTTTTTCAGGTGTTTCCATCGGAGGAAGGGAATGTGGGACCGAAGGGTTCTTGGAAGCGAAGTCAACAGAAACGCACGAAGACATTAGGTCAACCGGCGGGAACAATTTTGTTATGGGGTTTAGAATCTTTGTAAGACCAGTATTGATTTTCAAACAAAGGTTGATTCAATCTGTTTTAAAGATTAAAGTGTTTTTCCATGCAAAGGGAAAAACAACCGATTAAAGTTTCAAGATAATCGGTTGTTTGTCACTTAGCTGACAAAGGTGTTTTGAAATTGTTTTTTGAATCATTTGTGTTCCGGCCGGTTGACCAGGGACGTCTTTGCGCGTGGCCTATCCCCGCGAGCTAGGGCACCTTCGTTCTGCACCGCTTGTGTGTACCTGAAAAAGAAGTGAACAAAGGGGCGCCCTCAACTGGCGAGAAACATCAAAGTGACACACCCCCGTATCGGAGCACCGCAAATGAATGCTCTGAAGGTGGTCTAATCACTGAGTAACTAATGCTTTTTCTCCCTAATTGCCTGTGCGTACCGTGGGTGCGCGAGCAAGCAACTAGAGTGTATCTGTGCGTGTTCTCCCAAAAAACTCCCGATCCCCTTCTCCCATGTCTAAAGCCCCCTTTAAACGTCTCTAGCATTTAAAGTGTCTTAAAGCGCATTTAAGGATAAAACGTTCAGCGCCTTTAACACGTTCAAAATGCTTAAAGTGTTTAAAGTGCTTTAAAGCGTTCGAAACGTAAACTTAATTACTTTGAAATAATCTTAATTACATCATACCTGACAAACTATCTGGAAAACATTGATATTTCTGTTCTTCCCGCCACGTGTCCTCCTGACTTGACCGTTATTCTACGTGGAGGGCCTCACAGCACTGTGACCCAACTTAGGGATATTTCATCGTGTGAGCCCTTATTCCTTGGAGTGCATCTGGCGCAAGGGGTGACTTTTTGGGTGCCAACTCACGCGCCCCAACCTCTAGTCACTCGCCCTGGGAGTGTATCTGTTCTGTCTGGTTGACCTAGGACGTCTTCGTGCGCGACCTCAACCGTCAGCTAGGGACTCCTTCCCACGGGTTACCTGTGGATTCCTGCAAAGAAGAAGGACAAAGGGCGCCCTAGCGGCCGTTTGCACTCCGACGCTCAAG
>Ga0123341_1001080_pt1 | contig 19496 bp, 17 predicted proteins | sample Turbeapinknodule_FD_89959 | JGI IMG/M metagenome (GOLD analysis project Ga0123341, IMG submission 89959) | Root nodule microbial communities of legume samples collected from Mexico - Turtle bean Mexico pink nodule | ecosystem: Host-associated > Plants > Roots > Nodule | place: Mexico: Nepantla...
GATTAATAATACAAGCTAGATGATGGCTTTTGATATATATATATATATATATATATATATTTTGTATGCAAGTGCCTGTGTGTCTATATTCTGTTGTAACTTTTTAATTGTTCCTTCATTTAAATTTAATTATTTTGCTGTTGAAAGCCATTCATGAAGATGTACACTCTTTTATTATCCTCTTTTGGTAAAACATTCTGGAATTAAGCATTGGTAGTCAATTAAGCATTGGTAGTTAAACATGAAGGTCCAGTTTGTATTTCCATTCACGGGGATGAAATGGATAGGTATTATGAATAGCTCATTATGCATTTTGAAATTTGTTTCGAGTCAGGAACTTAGGGTGAAATCTTTAGTACTTAATAGAATTTGAGAGAAGAATTGACGTATAGGTAGCCAACAGAGGGCCAATTTGCTGGTTAACAGTCAAGAAAATAATTTAAGGACATCTGAACAATTCCCTTTTTATAGGTTTGAAATCTCATTTAAAAACAAATCCTAACCTTTCAAATTGATTTGATCCGAGTTTTCTTTATTAACTTGGATAAAATGTAAGTGGAAGGTTAAAATAAAATCAACTTAGAATGTTACAATGGAGTGGACTGTAGGCATGATCATTGTTGAACTGTAACTCCTCCTTATCCTGTCTTTTGGCTGCTACTTGCTACTGCACCACAGGTAGTTAACCAAGTTAGTTTATGTTGCCATCGATGTATATATGGCTAGGTAGTTTACCTGATTGTTGTTTTTGTTCTTTTTGTAGACCAGATTGTCCCAGCACTATTTTTGATGTATCATTTGACACTTTTACATTCTGTTTCTAAATATGTCAGGATATTGTGGTTTGTGATTGTTATATGTCTAACTATATGGGAGGTGTTTATAATATATCTTCTCTTTTCAGGTATTCTATGGAATATTGTTGCAATATTTTGCTGTTTTGGCAAATAAGAAACCACTGAATATTGAGTTACTCAATCTGTTGGTGAAACCATTGATAGAGATGAGTACGGAAATCCCATACTTTGCTGCAATATGTGCTCGCCGCAGAATTGAAAGTACTAGAAAGCAATTCATCGAGAGTATCAAGAAATCTGGTCAGACTTAAATATAGTTGAATAGTTGCATTCACTATGTTAACTTTTGTTGAGAACTATTTGTTAGATGTTTTGGTAACACTGTCTGTAATTATTCTCTTGCCACAGAAAGTAGCTCTTGGCCTTCTTCAAAAACATTGTGCCTCTTGCGTTTGTGGTCCATGATATTTCCATGCTCTGACTTTAGGCATCCAGTTATGACCCCTGTGATATTGTTGATGTGTGAATATCTGATGCGTTGCCCAATTGTATCTGGTCGGGATATTGCCATTGGCTCTTTCTTATGCTCTATGCTTCTCTCAGTAAGTACTTCTTGCAACATACTTCATTGAGCTTATTCTGTCTAACTTGTACGCTTTTCATCTGGTATCACCAATAATGAACTCTGAAGGACTATCATTGAATGATGGCTATTTATGCAGTCGAAATGGAAAATTTCATTAGCAGTGTATGTTTCCACAAATGAGTTTTGTTTTTGATGATTACTTACTAAGATATTAATTACATTGCAGAACTTAAATTTTCACATTTCTTGTTAAATTTTCTGCTTGCTTATGTACTGAGTATAAAATGGCAGGTATTTAGACATTCTAGAAAATTCTGTCCCGAAGCAATAATGTTTCTTCAAACTTCACTGTTGGCAACGACTGAAAGTAAACATATTTCAGATGAAGATTCCCAGGTATGGCTTTTTTCATTGATCATCTGTTGTTTGAGTCATATTATGTGATGGGTGTGTATGTATATATTTTTGTTATATGCGGACCATTTACCTCATCACGTGTTATTGGCCTCCTCCTTTATTCTTTGCACAAGAAAACAATTGTAGATATTTTAGTCCTTTGGTAGAAAACTGCAGTCCTCACAAGTATTGTGAATATTGCTGTCTACTCTTTTCATTTAAACCGTACCCTCCTTTACTTGTAAACAGTTTCTTTTGCTACTGCAAATTTAATTGAGAAAACGACCATCCGGACAGTTGCTGTACATTTTTTAGGCTTTTGATCTGATGCCCTATACCATAACATTGTCTTTTTCCATGTTTACAATTCCAAATTACTCTTGACAATAAGTAATAAATATGGGAAAGGGCCATTTTACCCTTTCTTTATTAGTTAATTACTGTATGTTTAATGTAATAGAGAGTAGAAGAACATTTGATGGAGGATTAGTATGATATCCTAGCACTTGGGTAAATCCATAATCTTGTTAGACCCTGCATTTGGGTACAATATCGAGATGTAGTGCTGTTCATCTTGGTTGTACTACAGCTTCATGTTTGGACACTGAAATGACCATATAATTTGTTTTATCCCAGTTATATCATCTTATGGAACTGAAAGCTCTCAAGCCTATCTTGCGCATACATGAGACAGTGAATGCGATTAGCCCTCTGAATTTCTTCAAGATTATAGACTTGCCAGAAGACTCCTCTTTCTTCACTGAAGTTGGTTTCAGGTAACCAATAATTTGTTAGAACCATTTATCTTATTATGTTGACTGTCTTTGTTTTAAATGGGGTCTCAATGCATTTTAAATCAAAAAATGTTGGGATGAATACTGTATAATAATATGTGCTTGAGTTGCATTATCAAGAACTGGTCATTTAGATTGTGTTATAGCTATAGTCTTGATAATTAATACTGGATGCTGCTAATATTGAAGATTGTTCAGGGTATTGATTGTTGATTTCTTTTTGAAGGCTTATGGTTTTCATTTATCTTGACTAATTATGATTCCTTCATTACAGGGCTAGTGTGTTAGTTACAGTTGTTGAAACTTTACAAGGATATGTTGACGTCTATAAAGGCCTAAGTTCATTTCCTGAAATATTCTTACCAATTTTAAGAATATTAAATGAGATAGAAGAACAGAAAAATATGCCAAATTCATTACGAGATAAAATTAAAGATGTGGCTGAGATTATTAAGTTGAAAGTGGATGAACTTCACACTTTGAGACGACCACTTCAAATGCGGAAACAAAAGCCAGTACCGATCAAAATGCTGAATCCTAAATTTGAGGAAAAGTAAGTCTCTCCTTTCCCTTGCTTGCATTTGATAACATGTTTCCCTAGTCACGTGAATCAGAAAATTAACATAAATCAAGCACTTAAATGTCATATTCGTTTGTTCTGCAGCTATGTCAAGGGTAGAGATTATGATCCTGACCGGGAACGAGCTGAGTTGAAAAAATTGAAGAAGCAGTTGAAGCGTGAAGCTAAGGGGGCTGCACGAGAATTGCGTAAAGACAACTACTTTTTGCTTGATGTGAAGGACAAAGAGAAGTCTTTACTGGAAAAAGATAGAGCAGAGAAGTATGGAAGAGCTAAAGCTTTCCTTCAAGACCAAGAACATGCCTTCAAATCTGGACAACTTGGAAAAGGGAAGAAAAGAAGAAGATAAAAGCTTCGTATTTTTCCACATTCAGTGTTAAAACACAGTACCTTCATATTAATCAGCTCAAGGAGTGGTTTTCTGCTGCCTAGCTTACAGAGTGGATAAATCATGAACAGCTTGGAAGAAGAATATTTATGGTGTGGTTAGAGAATAAGGTAGGCCTTATTTTCCCCACTCAATATTAAAAGTTGAAACAAATGGTAGTGATTAGAGAGGGTATGAAGAGCTGAGATCTTTAATCTGAGAATACCCTTGCCTTCCCAACTTCATCTTCTGGGAAGGAAAGTTTTGGGATTAGGAGATGCAACTTCATCTAATTTTGTACTCTATTTTTTTTTCTACAATCACTCATGATGTAAGGATTTTTGTTAGTAAGCAATTTTTAAGGACTTCCACAAGTGTGGAGTTTTGAGGCATGTCTTGATCATGATCAACTTTGTAACCTGTCTAAACTTTTGAATGTGACAAACAGAAAATTGCTTCAAAAATGTTCTTTCCCAGTATTTTTTTCTTGAAAAATACTTTTGGTAATGTAACATTTCTTAGTTTATTTTTAAACGTATTTAAGGTAGTAATATAAATTAAGATTTATAGTTAGTATTTTTATTCATAATAGGAAAAGGCTAATTATCATCCTTGAAGCATTAGTTGCCAAAATAAAAATAACATTAAAAATCAATAATTACTTATATTTGCTTTTTTAAACATTGGAATGTATTAATTATATTCTTTAGTTTATATTTCTATTTTAATTTCAGTGTAGATTTTTTTGTGAGTAAGTTCACCTTTATTCATTTTTTTTTGCAAGAGATATATTCTCATAGAGCATAATTAATTTAAGAAAAAGCACATGAAAATCAGAAAAAGAGTTTATTTTTTTTAATTTAAACTACTTTAGTCCTTTATACATTTATTTCCCTGGAATTTAATTTAATAAAATGTTCTGTAAAACATTAAAACAATACAATAAATGTTTAGCCAACAGAAACTTCAAATATCATCAAATTTATAATCAAAATCAACATGTTTGTAACAAATCAACACAAATTACAACATGTTTGTAACAACATCAAATCACATCTTCTACCCAAATCATGCGAAGAAACACCATCCAAACACAAACAAAGCCTTAATACAATAACCAACACCACTTAATAAGTTCTTATTTTTCACGTCAAAGAAGTAAAAAACTACTAATTTACTGATTCAAAATTTCAAACCAAACACGCATTTCATTGATCACTACGCAGATTACGAAAATAAGCTCTAGGATTGCGTTCAAAGCTGTTTCTTGAAATGCGACAGTTCCTCCCTGGAGCCTTCATTGTCCTCCCTCCTCTGCAGCAACAACATCCTAATATCACCTTAATCATCTTCCAAAGAAACCAAACAAGAACAATGGCTGCCAAAGCCACCCCAACAGCACCAGCAACATGCAACAACATTTCTCCATCAATTCCAACTTCATCACAAGAGTTATCCTTAACGTCAAATGTCTGTCCTGTGTATTTTTCAAGTGTTGGATTAATCGTTGCCCCCAAACAACTTATCAGGGGCACCAACCTAAAACATAGAATTTGTGTTTGTTTCAGTCAACCATATAAAATTGGATTAATGGATTTATTCACATATATAAGGGATTCTATCCTGTGTAGCATAGACACAGGTACTGATACGATACAGATAGGAACACGGAAAATACGTATAATTTCTAAAATGTAGGACACAAGACATTGATCAATATATTATATAAGTATGAATTATATAAATTGATAATAAAGATTTATGTGCACAAGTATGTTACAGTTTTTTTGTAGCAGATGTTTCTCATCACTAGTTCAAAAGGAGTTGTTCCTTATTTCTACGATCATAATAATATTTCTCCTTTTCAAAATTGTGTTAGAATTATACTAAAATGATTAGAAATTCAACAAATATTTTTTTGAATTAGACACTTCACCGAGAGTCGGTGTTACATGTTCGAGTCCATAGATTAGTATTACAAGAAAGAATGTATCACTTAATTTTCCAATCAATGATGAACTCTCTTTTTCTCTGAAAAACATAGCAGTATATAAAATCTTAGATTGCATAATAGTCTCAATAAACTTCACTGATACATTCTTAACAACTCTTATACCATCTTATTCAAATTAATCTCACAAAACCAATCATATATATATATATATGTAAATAGATAGATAAATAAAAGAAATACATTATCTAAAATCAACAAGGGTATAATCTCTCACCAGTTGATGACACAATCCATGGTAGTTTGAAGACTGTGGAGAAAGCTGGAACCCCTGAATAGGAAGAAAACAAGTTCTCAATAGTTTGAAAAAACCTCAAATGAATATTTCTTTTATGAACATAATTAGCTGCGTTTAAAATTGGGATGAATTTCTCTTTGTCCTTCAAATTAAAAAGAAAATGTTCTAATTCCTCTAATTTGAAAAAAAGATCTGTTTTAGTGCCAACAGAGATAATCACATGGTCTGTTTTTAAGGATTCAAAACGACATTGTTCTAAAAAGTAACTAATGTTCTTGAACTTAAGAGAGAAAGAGAACAAAATTAAGACCTAAAACATGATTAAACTGAAAATGAGAATCTGCATAGTGCATGGAAAATTAACTCAAAAAACCAAGTAAATAATGAAAAAAAATATGTATATTATCTGGAATCATCAACAATGGCATAATCTTACCAATTGGTGAAACTATCCATGGTGGATTGAGACTCCAACAGTGTAGAGGCCCTCAGAAGAAAGTGTGAACCCCTATCGATGAGACGATCCATGGTGAAGAAAGGATGAACCTTTGAAGAAGAAGAAGAAGAATTTGGATGGATAGTGTTGAGTAGACTAAGGGTCAATTTGTTTATTTATTGATTTGAAAATGAAGGGAAAAGAGAAGGGCACAAAGATTGGTGGAGATAAAGTGAAAGAAAGTAAAATGGGGGAATAGTTTTTAGTAACTTGGTGGAGAAGTAGTAGAATGATGAGCACTACTAGGCTAAGCAATAATTGTGGATTCAAAAGTATGCTACCACAAAGTACCTTAATAAATAAGACATGACAAAACAATCTTATAAAATTATTAAGATGTTTTAAAGGTACAAAATTTGATATAGTAACAAACCTAAAAGATATGAGTTTCAGTTTGAACTTTTATTTGTATGTGATGATTTTACCTCTTGATGAAATTTAAGTTAACAAAAAATTCACACATTTGCATAACAACTTTTACAATGGAATGGTGATGGATGATTTGATGCAAGTATGATATTTGGGATATATATATATATAGAGAATTTAGTAACCCTAGATCCTAAATATTTAGGATTTCACAGTATGTAATATATGAATGATATGAATGGAATGCAAACGTTATCTTATAAATGAATTTGATAAAATTGAATTGAATTTGAAGTTATTTTTTAATATTTTTTTTATTGAAATTGTACTTTAATTATATTTTGTATTTTTATTCATTTTTTATTTATTTTGTAATTATTTATTTGATTACGAAATAAAAAACACATCAATCACCTCGTTTTTTTGTTATTGATGTCAACTAATTTCTCTTGAGTTTCTTCATTATGATCGGAGGTTTTTGTTGAAAATCTTTTCTTAATTTAATGAGGACCATAATCAATAAATCTTAATAATTAACCCATTCAATGATGATCATTCTAAAGATTTTGAAATTATATCTTTTTTGAAGATTATGAAGTCCAACTGAAGATAATAATTTTAAGGTATCTTAAAAATATGATAAGAATTAATTATTTCTTTATGAAGAAGTCATTCTCTCATTCTCTATATAAAGAAAATTTGTGAGGAGGAGAAATACAAGCAAGGAAAAAACATAGAGATAATAAATATTCATTATAGTGTGACATTAGAAATTTTAGTTAGAGGTGGTTAGAGAGACATTGTAATCACACTAGTAGAGACATTTTCTGGGACGTGAATTTTTATTTCTCAACTCACATTGAGAAGGTTTTCCCATCTTAAAAAATTATCGGTTGCATGGATTGAATTAGTAATAAAACATAAATATTTATTTAATTACAAAATTAAAAAACATGTTAAGAACTAGAGTTAAAAAAGTTAAAATAAATTTTAAAATATGCTAACGAACATTATAAATTTAAAAAATACAAAAATAAATTATAAAATGTGTTAAGAAACAAGACTTAAAAAAATTTAAAATATTCAAGCAAGCACAATGTAGAACTTCAAATATGCTAAAACTTTTTTTTTTACAATCACAATATATTTTCTTCCAATACTTCAAATAAGATAATTTATTTTTATTATCCAACTGAAATTGCACTTGAAAACCCAACATATATAATTATATATTTTTTTAAAAATTTGACAATTTATGTAATTTTGAAGAAAAATTGCAGAAATGTGACACATATTCCCTGATTCCTCTGTGACACTTCCCTAAATAGAAAATCTAAAGCAAACACTCAAATCTGATACCTCTCTCATCCATATCACATACCTTCTCTCTAAATCTGAGTTCTTAACTTCCTCTTATCACACCCCAACACACATTTGATCCCAACCCAGTAAGCTTTTTCTTCTTTTTCTTCACTTTCCCTGCTGATTTTGTCACAAGTTTGCATTTTTTGCTGGATCTGGATCGTTTTTCCTTCTGGGTTCGTTTGATTTCGCCCTTCCAGTGCTCATGGAAATGTTTTTTGTAGCTTTGTATATATAATGCACACCAGATTGCAGGTTTTTTTGATATTTCTTGTTGTTGCATTGAATGGTGGTTGAATTATCAACTAGTTCTACTCTAGTTGATGTTGTTTCCCATTGTGCCAGATCTGGGAGTTCCATTAAATTCTATGACTGATATTTGATTTAGATCCAATGATGTTTCAGAATCGGGTTTTCATTTATTCATTATGCATTCAATTATCAGAGTCATGGGATCTTTATGGATCCATCATTTTCATTGGTTAGGTATCAATGGATTTGAGGTCATCATCGCTTTCTTTCTCCTCATTCTTTTAATGTTTTATTATTTTTTTGCTAGTGCACACTATATGCTGAAAAAAACTAGGAGTGAATATTATAGAATGAGTTTTAACTTTCTGGTGGATTTAATTAAAATAGCTTAAGTTATACTCATTTATTGCATATTAGAACTTTAGTTAGATAAGGCCAAACATCTTTGATTCCTATTGATGTTAATTATCCTTGGCCATTTAGTAGGATTACTTTAGTTGACAGGGTATACCAGTACTTTTTATCATGTTACCAGATATTGCTATCATCATCTCCTATTTCTTTCTGCTTACCCGTTTACATCTCATCAAACTCCGATTACACTAAAAAAGAAATAAGTTTTAAATTGGATTTTGTATTTGGACCTTTTATTTGTTTTAATTATTTTAGCTCTATGATTTAGTTAAAAAGACGAATTAGTAATGTAATTTGCTGACTGCAGTCCCTTTCCTTGTTTGCAGGCTAATCTTTTGAATCAGTTATCAGTGTGTCAATTTCTGACAAACTTTATGAGGAAGCTGGATCATGCTATCTAGTTTGGACTATTGGGGTTGCTAGTTTAAGTGTTATTTTGGGTGGTAAATTTGGTGCTTCATGTCTGGTGAAACAAGATTTCTGCTGTGATCAGTTTCAGTCCATAATTTAGCATTGAAAAATATATTTGTATTTGCATTACTTTCATAAATGTCGAGGGGAAGATCTGATGGACCGCCAAAGCAGCGTGTAGTTGCGTACATATGTGGCGTGGCAATCTTTCTCGGTTTTCTATATGTGTACCGAGGATCCATCTTTGGTTCTCAGAATGGTAGTTCATCTGCACTTGAATATGGCAGCAAGTCATTGAAAAGACTTGGGGCATCATATTTGGGTGCAGATGATGATTCTGATAACAAGCAAGGTGATTCTTCATCAAGGATTGGGCAGGGAGACGGTGAGGATGATATTGTACCGAAGAGTTTCCCTGTAAGTTTTTTTGCCAGCTTATACTCATGGCATATTGCACTCTGTTTCTTCATTTTTAGGTTCTAAGCTTGCACTTTATGACTCTGCTATTATATATCATGAAGAGTTATTTTGGGTCTATACTAGATGCTTTTGGTTTACAAAACAATATTAATAGTTCATAAATATGTATGTAACTAAACATTTTATCAAGTTACTAATAAACAATGCATGTCCATTGATACGAGAAAACTTGAACAAAACTAACTAATAGCATATTTATAATTAATAGCAAACTAAAGCAGCAAGGGTCATAATTGCATAAATAAAATAAAATTTTGTAGTTTCATAATATAATCAAGATTGCACAGCCTCACCATCACGAAAGTGGAAAAGCTAAGCATGATAATTAAAATTTTCATTGTTATCCTCGCCATATTCAGGTTCTATTTCTAGGTCTCTAATGAGGTACATTCACCTCCTGTACTGTAAAGGTTATATAAGTCGTATATTTTTAACCTCCATTTAGTTCAAGGTTGTGCATATCATATCATCAAGATAGTGGAATTCATAACATTTCTGTTTTTGAAGGTTTGTGATGATAGTCATTCAGAGTTGATTCCCTGCTTAGACAGACATCTTATCTATCAAATGAGGTTGAAGCTGGATCTTTCTTTGATGGAGCATTATGAGAGACACTGTCCTCCTCCGGAAAGGAGATTCAATTGTTTGATTCCTCCTCCCGCAGGATACAAGGTAAAGAACATGCTGAGACTAGATGTGATTTGCAACTTCAACATTTCCATGCCGATACATGTATCATGTTTGTCAGTGCCAAACAATTGTTGTTTCTGTGGTGTTGCAGGTCCCTATAAAGTGGCCACAGAGCAGAGATGAGGTATGGAAAGTAAACATACCTCACACCCACCTTGCACATGAGAAGTCTGACCAGAACTGGATGATTGTAAAAGGTGAAAAGATTGTGTTTCCTGGAGGAGGGACACATTTTCACTATGGAGCTGACAAGTACATTGCATCAATTGCAAATGTAAGGCTTACTGGTGTATATGTATTATTTTCTTCAATTGCTAGTATCATTTGCCTTTATGCATGTTTTTCCGTTTGCATTCATTTTATTGACAGAAATGTGATGTATAATATCAGCTAACGGGATTTTCAGTACCATGTTTGACAGTGTTGATTGTTTGGTGCCTTCTGATTATTAAAATTCACTTTATGGATCTGACAGTGAGTTTGTATTGACAGATGCTCAATTTTTCACAACACAATCTTAATAATGAAGGAAGACTGCGGACAGTTCTTGATGTTGGGTGTGGTGTTGCGAGTTTTGGAGCTTATCTTCTTTCATCTGATATCATTGCAATGTCCTTGGCACCCAATGATGTGCATCAAAATCAAATTCAATTTGCTCTGGAGAGAGGAATTCCTGCATATCTTGGTGTCTTGGGAACTAAGAGACTCCCTTACCCTAGCAGATCTTTTGAACTTGCACACTGTTCTCGTTGCCGGATCGATTGGCTTCAAAGGGATGGAATACTACTCCTTGAGCTAGACCGGTTGCTTAGGCCGGGAGGTTACTTTGCATACTCATCTCCAGAAGCATATGCTCAGGATGAAGAGGATAGAAGGATATGGAGAGAAATGAGTGCCCTTGTGGGACGTATGTGTTGGAGAATTGCTGCAAAGAAAGACCAAACTGTCATCTGGCAAAAACCTCTTACAAATGAATGTTATATGGAGAGAGAACCTGGCACTCGCCCTCCTCTTTGCCAGTCTGATGAGGACCCAGATGCAGTTTGGGGAGTGAATATGGAAGCTTGCATCACACCTTACTCTGTCCGTGAGTACCTTCTTATCTTATATTTTGAATATATGATGTTTTTTGCACTTTATATCTATGCCTTGTATACAAATTATAGTCATTTGTATTTTACTAGAAATATATTATAAGTTTGCTTTCTTTTGGTGTATCAACAAATTGTATATTTATTTCTATGGTACAATGACTCATGAGCCTTATCACAAGTGTTTGCTTTCTTTTATTTCTATTTTAGTTTATCTCCTAAATGAATGTAATGCCCAGGTTAATGAGCTTCCACTTGGTTAGGTAATATTAAATTATGGAAACTTATAATAAATTGTAGGCACTTGATGACCATTTTGATTAGTTGCGTCATCTTCATCTCCTCTAATTAGATTGAGGAGTATTTTGTGTTCAAGATCCAAAAGGTGATTTGATTGGCATGCGATTGTTATGAAATCAGAGGGAAGGAAACATGATAAGTGTTCATCGTCAAAATAATACACATTTTCTTTTCTCCAATGTCAAATATAAAGAAAGAAATTATAATGGTATAAATATAAGATGAGAGTATCAAATAATAATTGGATAAAGGTCAAATAATTATAGAAAAAGTAAAAATGATCAAATGTATGACAAAAAAATAAGTTACGAAACTAAGGATAAAAAATTAGTTAATATAAGTTTTTCAAGTTACCTAATAAACTAAGTGTTTTAGTCATTTAAAACGGGGAGGTATTGCCCATACTCATACCTGTACCCATTCAATGCAGGGATTCTTTGTCAAAATCGGGATGGGTTCAAACAATACTTGCAAGTATGGGTTCATTTGTCATCCCTAGGGAAGAGTGAAAACGTTGAATTACAGGACTGATTATTGTTAGAGAATGACCAAATAAGAAACTATGATATTATGGCAATGTAATAGATATTTACTGAATTAAAGTAAATTAGACTAAGCAGTGCCAGTTCCCCCTTCTGAATTGAAAAGGAATATGTTTACTCAGGCCAACATATTCATCTTGGCTTCACTCTCACAGTACTCATTACTAGTCAATCTTGTTATTTTGTATTGTCCGTGAACTGCTTGTTTTGAGCTGATACTGAATGTTCCTAGCTAAAGCATTATTGCCATTATTTGAAATACTTTAGTTTTTACCATCATCTTAGCTGCTGTTACTGAACTTGTGCAGTTGCTTTGAGTGCATGCAACCTATGATAAATTATGATAACAACTTTTGTTGAGGTTTAACCATTTACAAGAGATGAGGTAGAAAGACTTCATCTGATGAAACTTTTGTTGATTTTATCAGATGACAACAGAGTCAAGGGTAGCGGATTAGCTCCATGGCCTATGAGACTGACCACTCCTCCTCCTAGATTAGCTGACTTTGGCTATTCAAATGAAATATTTGAAAAGGATACGGTAATTGGAATTTGCAATTTATTCTCTGGCTTGTTATAATTTGGTTCTTGTTCTTGTAAACAGCTCATAAACTTTTGAACTAACAAGATACAATTAGATAAATGGGCTACAGGCTTAACTTTTTGTTGTGGTACAGGAACTATGGCAAGGAAGAGTTGAGAATTACTGGAATCTGGTGGGTCCTAAAATGTCGCCAAACACGGTGAGGAATGTGATGGACATGAAAGCAAACATGGGTTCGTTTGCAGCAGCTCTTAGAGGCAAGGATGTTTGGGTGATGAATGTTGTACCTCGTGATGGACCAAACACACTAAAGCTTATATATGACAGGGGCCTCATAGGGTCTATCCATGACTGGTATTACAACTGTTTCTCCTGAAGCATAATTTATTATTGCATTTTTTATATCTTTCAATGACTCTCTTCCCCTTTTAAGTCTTATTTGAGGATATTTGATTTCAAGACCCTTCTAAACTTATTTGACTTATTAGCTGATTGTGACAGAACTTTTTACTTGACTAATTAAGCCACTGATGATTATTTGTTACTTCATTGCTTTAACCGGTTGTGTACTATGCGGCTCGGACACTCTTCTTAAATGGTGTGTCTGTGTTGGAACACATATCGGACATTGACACTCGTAGAACACATATCGGTGGAGTGTCCAATTCAAAAAATATTAGTTGGATTTCTATAATACAGTTCTAACACAATTTTAAAAAGAAAAAATACATTAATTTTCTAAAACTTAAAACTCATTATATAAATTTTTATTATGATTATAAAATTAAGAAATAAATCCTTTTGAACCAACCATGAAAAACATTTTTCTGCTCCAAAAAAATCTGAAACATAATTGTGTAGATCTTTATTGTCAATTTATATAATTCATAATTATATAATATATAGATCCATGTCCATGTGTTCTACATTTTAAAAATTATACATCTCTGTGTCAGTGTGCCTATGCTACATAGGTTGTGTATCCTTGATTCAATCTGAGTATGAATGTGATTGACAAAAGTGATATACTGAAGAGTGAAGAATATCTTATGACAGGTGCGAAGCATATTCAACATACCCCCGGACTTATGATTTACTCCATGCATGGAGTGTGATTTCTGACATTGAAAAGAGAGGGTGCAGTCCAGTGGATCTACTGATTGAGATGGACCGTCTGTTGAGGCCTACTGGTTTCATCTTCATAAGGGATAAGCAACATGTGATTGAATTGGTGAAGAAGTACCTAACAGCATTGCACTGGGAAGCAGTTGCAACTGCAGATGCAGGTTCTGACTCTGACCAAGATGCCAATGAAGTAGTTTTTGTTGTCCAGAAGAAATTGTGGCTCACCACTGAAAGTTTTAGGAATACAGAATAGGACAACACAACCACAACAACAATATATGGCTTTTTCATTTCCACTTTCTTATATATTATTCTCTGCTGCTACAAGGGATCCAAAGCATGCATGCCCTCAGTGTTGGAAGCAGTGAACTACAACTGCATTTTGTAGCATTAATACATAATATTTATCAATTTCCTTATTTAACTCATTTTTGTGATAATGATGCAAGTTATTATTAAGCCATAGGCATTGTTATGCTTCTATAGGCTATTCATTATTTTGCCCTTCATTAGGGTATAATGTAAGCTACTTAATAATCAACACATAGTAAACTTTGTCTTGGTGATGGAAGGTTAGGACTTGTCACACTAATGTGTAATATTTATACAGACCTTTTTCTGCTTGGAATGAAATATTATATAAGTTTCTTGCTTTCACATTACTACCACTTATTTCAATGTATATCATTCAAATATTACAAAAGTTAACAAATTAAATTAACACTAATTATAGCCTCTAATATTTAATCTATCTTTAAACATTCTAGCCAATAGTATACAATAGTAAGAAAATGCGCATATAATTTAATAAGAACATTTAATTTGGTTTATGGTGTGAATCATAGCAAGAGTGTGATGTAACACTTTTTATTATGTATAATGAATTTTATATTAGAATGTTTGGTATTAACAGAGATATATAATGAATCACTTCTGATGAACACATACATATGTATTATGTATATATGGATAAGATAAAAATTAATCTTAGGTGTCAAAATGTTATTCTTGCATCAGTTACTATATATTTTTTACTAATATATGTTTTATATCATTAAACTTGTTCTTGTGTAAGAATTTAATTTAGTAGATCTCCAATAGTCTTGGGTTAAGATTCCTTGAACAAAAATTTGCAGAATAATCACAAATTCCGTAGAATCTAAAGTAACAAAATAACCATTCTATTATCCAATTATACTTATTCTAAGCATTCAACTAAGTAAAAGAAGTATTAATTAACACATACAAAGCATATTTCATACAATAGCTAGTACTACTTAAATTGGACATAACCTTAATTAAATGTCGACAACATCTCAAAGCACAATTCAATCAAAGTATTCGGCCATTAAAATTTTCACTATTCCAGTCCCAACAATTACACAAATAGGATTAACAATTAAATAAAACTATTGTTACATTTAAATATTAATATTTTCGCTCAATAATTCCAAAGTTCAAAGTCTAAAACAATTATTGAATAACTTCATTACTAATTGTTGGAACTAAATAAAAAAAAATTCTTCCGTTTTAAATTTAATGATTTTTCCTTGAATTGTGAAAGGATAGGTAGGATACTTATAAAAATCAGAAACTGAGACTACAAAGAATCAGATTCCCAAGTTACAAAAAACAACTCAAAGATCATATTCCCGCCACAGACGAATCATCTTCTGTAACTTTTAATCTCTTATTTTGTTTTAGAAACACTTTTAAAATCATAACCATAATTATTTAACAATTATAAGAAAACAATCCATTTAGAACCACTAAATTGCTGCAAAATCTTAATGGTAATAGTAACTCCCGAACAGAAAAAGATGACGTTTCATTAAGTCTAAAATAACTACTGAAAACCAAATATCAACGATCAAAATCGGGTCTTACTGGATTACGAGCTACCAAAATGAAGTTAAACCTCACATATTAACTTGCATATGCTCCCATATAATAACATATAGAAAAATGAACTCAAACTTATAAAAACAAGTAAATCTAGGACATTCTTTGGGCTGCTTCTTTGGCAAGGAGTCTCTCCTTTGCCCTCGTCTTGGCTTGGGATTTGGAACCCATGATTCCACCACCCCATTTCTTTCTGTACTCATCATACTTGTCATTGAAGTTAGCCTGAAAAGAGAAATAAAGAACAGAAACAAAGTAAACTCAGTCAACTTCATCAATTAAAAACAGTACTTAACTACAAACAAATAAAACTCAAAACTATATGACCTTAATAGCTTCTAGGATTCTACTGAACTCCATTTTATCTTCATTCTTAACAGTAGTCAAGCACAAAACTGAAGCAGTTTTCTTGTGGACAACCTGAAAAAAGAGCACATCAACTGAATAAGTAATAAATCATAGATTCATACAAATAAACGTTCTAAAAGCATCAGCGGCAATGTTTCAAAAAAACAAACACCATCATCCAGTGTTCAGGTTTGATGAAAACATTGTCTTGGTCAATAAATATAATTACCGTTCCCAAGCGTGCTTTGCCCTTGACAATGCAGTATGGAATTTCCATCTTCCTGCAAAGTGCTGGAAGCCAGACGACAAGCTCAATTGGGTCCACATCATGAGCAATCACAACAAGTTGCGCTTTATTCTGATAAAAATAAACAAAAGAAACTGTTACTCCAACATCACCTGGAAATAATTATGCATGTTCAATATTTCGCTTGAATATTAACAACAATAACAGAACATCATGATATTGGGTTCAGTTGTTTGAATTGTCTAAAACAAGATGAAATTGAAAGGAACAGGAAGAAAAACAAAATGCATCATTTCTACTCCACCAAAGCGTATGCTACTGTAAACCACTTTCTTTTCAATTCCATCAAACAAATATCTAAACTACCTCATTTTATATCAAATATACAAACATAGGAAACTTCACAATTACAGCAACAATGACACCCCTAATCTCCAAAGCATTGGAGCCCATTTAAAACTAAATTCTCGAAAGTATAATTCACGAAGGCTAGGAAGTCAACAATTCGTAAGACTATTTCGTATAATAGAGAAACTTCAAAAACACAAACACAAATTGCATTATTCACTTTTTTTCAAATAAGATGATCTACAACACTATCTTTGGCAGTTCTTCTCCACAACCACAACTTCAGTCAAACATCGGCAATTTCACACAATGTGGAGGATTGTGGTTCCAACTATAAAATCTAGGCACTACAATTAATAACAATGACAATAAAAACGACAACAATAGAGATAAAAAAAATACCTGCTCAATAAGGTAGGTAACGTGATTGAGACCGTATTTGACAACAATAGGCTTCTTGGCTTCAACACTTTTCCCATCAGCCTCAGCCTGAGCCCTCTTCAACAAACGCTCCTTCTTCTCAGCTTTGTCTTCTGGCCTGTACTTCAGCAACATCTTGAATAGGTTCGTTGCTGCTTCCACAAAACCAGATAATATTAATAACTGTTTTCACTTTTGGTTGAGTTTGATTAAAGATGATTTCGCTATAATTAATTTCCATTAAGGAGCAACGATTTTGCTGAAAAGCTATTGGGAACAAGACAATTGGCTACAAATTACCACATTCATAAAATTACTTATTACTTATTTTTATCAAAACAAAACTTCTTTACAAATTACACAAAGGTCCAAGCATACGGCTTTTAATCCCAACAAAATCTGAACAAAAATAGCCTTATCCCCAAGCATGCCCTGATGTTTTAGGTCAAACTCCGACAATATTCGAAAAAATCTCAATTCAATTCATTTATCTTTTTAAATCTGCAGTGTCTATGGAGAAGCTTATTGTACCGAGATTTTTGTCAAGGGTTTTGGTGAACTGATTGAGTGCTGGAGGGACCTTGAGTCTCTGCTTGAGGATACGTTTCTTGCGTTGGATTTGAACGGTCTTCGGCCACTTCACGAACCGAGTCAGGTCCCGCTTCGGAGGCAACGCCCCTCCGATCCCGAACTGCTTCGGACGCTTCTCAAACAACGGGTTCGTCACTTTCTCCTACACCGATCAACAAAAGCAAAAACAAAACAAAATCACGTTTATATCACTCACTCATTGATTCCCCCCAAAACCCTGAAATAAACCCTAATTTTCCTCATTGTTATTACTAATGCTATTGAAATTGAAAAGGTGGGACTCACGGGCTTCTTCTTCGCAGCTACTGCTGCAGCTTTCACACCTCTTTTCGGAGCCTGCGAGGTCAAATAAAATTGAGTACAAAATATCAAAATTGAATGTAGATGATGATGATGATAATGAATGAAGAAGGCGCGAAATGAGACTCACCATTGCTTTGCGCTTCGCGTCCCGACGGAGAACGAAGGAAGTGGGTGCAGTGGCGACGGAGAAAGAACGATTGAACCCTAATGAAGAAGTTTTGGAATTTAAAACATTGGGTTGCAGGGTCATGTTTGGGCCAAGCCCATCTTTTATGAAACCGGACCGGAATCTTCTAAGCTCCACAATTGCTAAATACACGTCTGTGTTTTACTTGTATACCTTCTTTCTAACTTTTATCTTATTTTATTTTCCTAAAATACCCATCTTCTTTTTATTCGAGAAACTACACTGCTAATATAGCTGTCACGTTGGGGGTATTACAATAACCTAAATATAGATTAATAATATATTTAAATAAATAAAAAATAATAGGATAATTCATTTCTAGATTGAATTTGAAATGTGTAATTATATTGTTTTAATAAGAAATTTAAAAAAAAAATGAAAACTAAGTGAAAATAATGGACTACTCTTTTGTGTTGCGGGAGAAATAATAACTAAGTGGAAAGAAAATAGAATTTCAACTACATGAATAATAGTGAAATTAGAAGGGTAGATATTTGGATAAACATGCTAATTTGTGTTATAAGGGAGGAATTACATAGTTAGAGTATAAACAATCTTATGTCAAAAGTAGACATGTTGAGAGACTGATAGATTAAAGAAAAAGATAAAGAAAAATGCGAATGTTAGTGAAAATATTACGTCAGAAGGTACACAATTATAAGTGCTAGTAAAAAACATACATGAAAGAGAAACAAAATTAATTAAGTACAAAAATCAATTAATAAAAGATAAGTAGAAGGATTAAAACGATGTGACAAGTCCAACATATCCCTTAACAAGTAGTATAAATAGATAGACTATTTAGTTCATTTTATGAACTTTTTTTTTAGTTAATTAACCTAAATGATGATTTAATCTTCAAAGTCTTCCTGCAGGTACCACCTTACATAACGAAAAACCGAAAAAGTAATTACAAGACACAAGTGATTGAGAGAAAATGGACAAACGAAAGAAATGAGAGATCAAAATGACGAAATGAAGACAAATTCTAAAAACACTCTCTCACACATGATTAGTACAAATACATAGAAATTTGGTTCATTATACTAAGATATTTTAGAGAGTATCTAACTATTTTCTATATAGTATTTTAATACAAAATTATACTTACTTAAAGAAATTGGAAACAAGGTGTTGTGCTTGTAATATATTATAATTAGAAAAATAATTACTTTTTAGAAATAAAATAAAATTTGCATAAATTCATCTACTTTATAAAAAAAAAAATTATGATAAGTTAATTTTAGAAATTTCTATTCAATTTTTTAAAATATTTTTATAAAAACTTGTTAAAACATATAATAC
>Ga0123341_1001081_pt1 | contig 19494 bp, 15 predicted proteins | sample Turbeapinknodule_FD_89959 | JGI IMG/M metagenome (GOLD analysis project Ga0123341, IMG submission 89959) | Root nodule microbial communities of legume samples collected from Mexico - Turtle bean Mexico pink nodule | ecosystem: Host-associated > Plants > Roots > Nodule | place: Mexico: Nepantla...
CATTATAATTCACAAATTTAAATTATAATTGTCCATTATACGAAAATTAATTCAATGATAATAATATTACAAATTATAATATTATAATTTTCCGAAATTAAAGCTATTTAAAATATTAAAAGCATAAAAAATCTAATGCAATACAAAATCATCTTTCATTTTGCATCAATAATTAATGCAAACATGTTTCTGTTGGATATATTGCTAGGAAAAATGTTTCCATGTCAGTTTGTTACATGGAAATTTAATTTTGTAAATCATACTCACATAAATTTAAGAAACAAACAAAACAATTGAAAATTAGTTTATGTATATACTGTTTTTAGCCTAAAAATCTATTTTTTATTTTCCCCTTTAATTTTTTCTATTGAGAAGATTTCACACAAAAATTGTCCGAACATATCCTTACTTGTTAATACCACATTATAAGAGATGAAAAACCCTTAGGATAGTGAAATAAAAGTATCAAATAAGGGTAAATATCAATCACATTAAAATCACAATATTTTAATAACAAAATGTTATATAAAAAGATAAACAACAACATAATTTTAGTTAAAAAGGTGAAGGATATGGGAGGTAACAAATTAACCAATATTGCACTAAAAAAACTAGATTACGAAATCAAACAGAATTAATTACTAATTCCAAGCTGCAACCCGTAAAATAATTGCTCCTTACGTGTTTTTACGTTGTCATGACAAAGTTAATTAAATAAAAATAAATAGAAATGTATTATACTTGGTTTACCTTGTTTTATTTCACAACCATTCATTAACAGAGGGCTTGCATTGCATTGAATTGCATGTCATTTTTCTTCTCTACCTTTTTCGTTTTTCTTTCTTCTTCTTCCTCCTTTCTCTGCTTGTAGTTGCAGAGGTAGGAGAGGTGGTTGTGTTGTGTGGTTTAGAGGATGAGGGATTTCAGTTTGGATTTATTTGATCCAGGAATGACGATGGAGTCCTCTTCCTCCTCCGATTACTCTCGTAGTGCTTCCTCTTCCGATTCCGATTTTGGATTCGCGTTTAATGACAGTAATTTTTCTGATAGGATTCTTCGCATTGAGATCATGATTGACGTCGTTGAGGCTCCACCTAATTTTGAGGGTTGCAACGCAATTCTTGATTGGGCTCGCCACCACAAAAGGAGGCGTGAGGATGTTAAGAAAGATAACGGTATATTCACTTTTTTTTCCCTCCTTTTTCTTTTGTTTCATCTGTTCACAAATCAATAGGGGGAAAACACAACATTAAGAGATCAAGAAAATTGTTTGGCATTAATTTCGTAGCCTTAGTTGATTTGGAAATTACGAATATCATTTTCTTGTTGTTTATCTTGTTTCATCTTCTAAAATGTCAACTTCTTGTAAGTGTGGTATGTTATGACATTCTCATCTCATTTTTTTTCACATTGAGCATGTTATACTTATACTACTATAAATTCAATATCATGTTTATAAAGAACCTTTACTGCAAAAAAAATAAATATCGTAATGAAATGTGGGTTGGAGAGAATAAATTATAAAGATATTTTAGTATGGTTGTTCTGGTAACTATTTTTTTTAATCTTTGTGAAAAATCTTAAACTTCCCTTATTTTAAATTAAATTAGTGGAATTATTGTGGTTCTAGTAGAGCTGGAAGCCTATTTTGCACTCATTATTTGGAGAATAAGAGAATGAGAGGAAAATAAGTTGAAATGAAACACTAAAATAAATAAAGTCATGTTGTAAAGTATCATGATTCATTCAAACTCTGAGAAGACATTTCTTTTGCATGAAATGAAAACAAACTTACATATGATATACTGAATTACTCTTGATTACTCATTTAACCCTTGTTAATATGTATCAAACTTATTACACATGTTGATTGCTTGTCAACTGTTTCATGATTGTTTGGAACAAAACTTGTTACTGGACTATACAATTTGTTCATTATTTGTCATACAACTATCTATTATTTATAACACACTTCAAACATTGGTAATAAATATAAAACATTGTTATGTGTTTTGAAAATTACTAGTCATCCAACTCATTGATAAGTAAGAGTAAAAAGTAACAGACTAACATGACATCGTATAAAACTTTTGTTCACTTTAATAATTAAGAAAATGAGTTGTTGCGCTCTTTAATCTAAAGCAAAATGAAAAATAGTTATGTATCAATTCTTCCTTTTTTGGTGATTCAAATTGTGAGAAATATTTCAATTAAGTCGTATGATTAAGTTTTGAATGTTGTGATAAAAGAAAAAATAACTAATTTGTTTTATTATGTGTATGGATTTTTGCCTAAAAATTGTGTCATTGTGCATGTGAGACCGAATTTATGTGTTCGTCTTTTTTCATGTCATATATTACAATGTTTTCTTTTGCTTGCAGTTGTTGATCTTTCTTTGCCTGACGAACAAATTTTGAACGAGAATCAACCTGATATGGATGACTCTACACCCCCTGAAAATCTAGATGAAGAGGCAATTCCAATGGGTGAAGAGTTCCCTTCAGGTATTTGAACATTAAAAAAAACAAAACTTTTTAAATATAGTTATTAAAATATATTATACCATGATTATAAAATTATTCACAATATCAATTGTACTTATTATATGGTTTTGTCTAAGTCAATGGGTGAATGCTACATAATGCTTGAATTACCAATTGACTAAAATTAGATGATTTAGTACAATTCATGGCTAAAAAATTAGATTTGCTATTAAAAATTGGATGAACTTGTACAATACTATTTATTCCACCCACATCTCCCATATTAGTTATTTATTGATTGATTTCGTGTATTAATGCTTATTGAATCCTTGATTTTCTTTGAGTTTAAATGTGGAGTGCTTTTTCAATGAAATTCTTGAATGCATAAGATAATTGTGCTTTAAACAAATATATTTGAAAATAGATAAATTAGTATGTAAAGAAACTTACGTACTTGACATGGAAAAACAATCACAATTTTTTTTCTTCTTATAGGAATGAAATACATTTTCTTAAAGTTGTTAATTATTCTTAATGATTTGAGTTAGTTATTATTAACGTAGGTGATGAACCCACAAATATGAATGATTCAGATTGGAATATGGATTGCTCTGCAGTTGTGAGAGTTAGAACACTACACATCAGTTCTCCTATCTTGGCAGCTAAAAGTCCTTTCTTCTACAAGGTAAATTTTTTTTTTATATATATAATTTAGCTTTATGAGTAATGCTAAAAATATGTTGAATTATGTGTATTTTGCAGCTTTTCTCAAATGGGATGAAGGAATCAGAGCAGAGGCATGTCACTCTAAGAATTAATGCTTCTGGTATTAACATGTATATGTAGTATATACACACACATATATAAATATAATTTAGATGATTTTCTTTACTATATATATTATTTATTATAGTATTTGGTCTAGTTATCACCTTATAAATACCGAGTTTTCTTTACATATTACAGAGGAAGCTGCTCTTATGGAACTTCTGAATTTTATGTATAGTAATACCTTGAACGTTTCTTCAACACTTGAAATATTGGATGTGTTGATGGCTGCTGATAAATTTGAAGTTGCTTCATGCATGAAATTTTGTAGTCGATTATTGCGAATTATTCCCATGACACCTGAGTCTGCATTGCTTTACCTCGAGCTTCCTTTTAGTGTGTTAATGGCTGATGCAGTTCAACCATTGACCGATACAGCAAAACAGTATCTTGTTGATCGATACAAAGATATAACAAAGTAAGTTTTTCCACTTTTTGTGCAACTTAATTGCGTGATATACATTTCATGCACTATAAACTACATTTGTTGTCTACTTTCCATTATATACGAACTTAATTTTTTTAATATTATTCATTATTCATATCACTTAAGACTTTTACTTGCTTTTTCACTTTTCTTAAAAGATGATGATATTGAAGTTTGAATTTTGTTGCAGGCAATTTGTTCTAAGAATGATTTTTCTGGTGTTTATGTTCAACTGCATTTAATTATCAGAACCCTTGCAAAGAACATTTTTGTGAATGATTTCCACCCTTAATCAACCAATTTCAAGTGTTATTAACTTCTTAAGTTGACTTTTATACAATTTTAGCATGCCACGAGATAAATAATTTTGCTAATAATTTGATATTTTGGAATTACTATAAAACCAGTAAAGTAGTTTAAAAAGTTATATTTAGATAGAATGCTACATTAAAGAAAAAATTATTCGTGTGAAGTTTTATAAAAAGGAAGTGATAATGTTATAAATGTTATTTGTTTTTCTTGAATGCCTTTGCTTTTAAACTCATGTATATTTTTTCACTTGAGTGATGATAAGTTTCATGTACGATCAGGTTTCAAGAAGAGGTTTTGAGCTTGCCTCTAGTAGGAATAGAAGCAATATTATCAAGTGATGAAGTCCAGGTTGCATCAGAGGATGTTGTATATGACTTTGTGTTGAAGTGGGTTCGAACACAGTACCCAAAAATAGAAGAAAGAAGAGAAGTTCTGGGTACACAACTTGCTCGGCTAATTCGTTTCCCTCATATGACTTGTCGAAAGCTTAAGAAAGTGTTAACCTGCAATGACTTTGACCAAAATGTTGCATCCAAGCTAGTTCTTGAAGCCCTTTTTTTCAAGGCTGAGGCTCCTCATCGTCAGCGGATACTAGCTGCTGAGTCTGCTTCCTATAGTCGACTTTTCGTGGAACGAGCATATAAGTATCGCCCTGTTAAGGTGGTGGATTTTGAACTTCCACGACAACAATGTGTTGTTTACTTGGATCTGAAGCGGGAAGAGTGTGCCAATTTGTTTCCAACTGGGCGAGTTTATTCGCAGGCATTCCATTTGGGTGGACAAGGGTTCTTCTTATCAGCACATTGCAACATGGACCAACAAAGCTCTTTCCATTGCTTTGGTTTGTTTCTAGGAATGCAAGAAAAAGGCTCAACTAGCTTTGCGATTGACTATGAGTTTGCTGCAAGGTCAAGGCCAACAGAGGAATTTGTTAGCAAGTATAAAGGAAATTATGTATTCACTGGGGGAAAGGCTGTTGGATATAGAAACTTGTTTGCCATTCCATGGACAACATTCATGGCGGAAGATAGTTTATACTTTATCAATGGTATACTCCACCTTAGAGCTGAACTCACCATCAGACATTGACTTTAATTTATACTTGTAAATTTGTTTCTTCTAGCTACTAGCTTTAATTTTTTTTGTCATATGTTTCTCCTTTTTCTACTAATTTGTTGTAATATTATCTAATACCAAGATAATGTGTATTAGGTGGTTAGTGTTAACATGAAATCAAAGGAATTATGAGAATCTTTTACATATGGAATTAAATGAATTATCATGATACAATTTTTCTTTTCCCTACAATATATAAAAATTCGATTACTAATAAAATCAGATTTATTGTTTTTAAGTGATTTCATTTTAATAATAAAACATGTGAATTTTGTATACTTATTGACCGAGACTTTTTCATGACATAAGATATATAGATTTTTAAAGTGTATGTGTAATTTTTAAGTATCTTAGATGTATTGTCACTATTATTTGAATAATTTCTTATATTTTTGTGTGAATAAAAGTGAAATGATATTGAAAAAGCAAAATAAAGGAAAAAAGGACACGATATTTTTTTTTTATCATTTTCTCTTTTCTTCCATGCACTAAAATCATTTATGTTTTTTATTCTTTACACCAGGTTAAAATTAATTTTCTTGAAACATGTTTTCCATGGAAGGAGTCAAATGTGAATTAGTGGTATTTTAAAGGACACATATTTTTAATGGTTAGCTCTCTTGCCAACTTGACATTCTTATTTATTTTTACTTAAAATACAATTATTAAATCATTGAATTGGGAGAGCAATCTATATTTTGATTGGTGGTGAGATTGTTTGAATTAGTTGGAGGGGGAGTTCTGAATATTTTATCCATGTTTTGAGAGGTGATTTTTAACCAAAAAAAAATGTTCATACAAATTTCAAAATATATTTTCTAATATAAATTAGTTCAAACACATATTTAGATATAATTTTAAAAAAGGAAACGTATATATAATCAAAAGCACATATATGATGAAGAAGGTGCGGTGAAAAAGTTTGAGCAAAGTGTATGATTGAATAAATGTAAAAGATATAAGAAAAGGAATGAATTGGAAATTTGGTAATTTGGCAGGATATGAAATTGGAATCCAATTCTCTACAAAGCATGATAATCAAATAATGAATAAGTTCCATATATCACCTCTTAACCTTTCCTCAGAATAATGACTTTTTTCAAATACCAAAAAACCTTGCATTGCCTTTTTTTTGGAATTTTATTAATTTGAGCAGAATTTTTTATTTGTTATTTACATTTTATTCATAACAGAAAGTAATAACTAAAAAGAAAAATATCTTATTCATTACAATGTAAAGAGTTTCTATATTGGTATTCAATTACTTCTGATGAGATTTTTAAAATTTTTTTAAAATTATTTTATATGAATTCTAACTATTTGATTGTATACGTTTTTTTTAAGTATGTGCTAAAATTAAACTCATTTAAGAAAATAGCAAAACACTTTCATACAAAATAAATCATAAAAGAATTGTGTGTTCCAATAAAATATGAAAATTTTAATTATTCTTATTTCATTATGTATAATGTTTAACAACTTAATAAAATGTTGACTTATGAATTGAATTGGATTTTTGATATCGAAAGAGTTAACAAGAAGATCTGTTACATTGCACATTCTTCAATATAAAGATATTTTTTTTTGGGTTGTGAATTATAAATATATGAGGTAAATTATGTATTTTGTACTGATTAACTGATTAAAAATGAATTAATATTTTCGTAAAATTCTGATAAGAATAATATAAAATAAATAACTAAAAATAAAATGTAGTGAATTAAAAATTTGTAGATGAGATGATTAAAGAGAGTAAAAAGTTTTAGAATGTTGAATTAAAATGGAATAATATTGGAAAAAAGTTTAGGGCGGTAGACGCTTGAGTTGGAAGTGTAGATGGAAAAAGAGGAAATGAAGGGAGGTTTAGGGAATATATAAAAGGAAAAGAATAGGGTGAAATTAAGAGGAGAACAGAACAACACACGGCACTCATTTTATTTTCTGTGGTGTGTTGGGAGGAGAAGAGAGAAAAGGAAAGGAAGGAAATCAAGAGAAAGATAAGAGAGGGGTTAGGGTTAGGGTTAGGGTTGGGTTTTTAGGATGCCGAAGAACAAGGGAAAGGGAGGTAAGAACAGGAAGAGAGGAAAGAACGAAGCCGACGACGAGAAGAGGGAGCTGGTGTTCAAGGAGGACGGACAGGAGTACGCGCAGGTCCTCCGCATGCTCGGCAACGGTCGCTGCGAGGCCATGTGCATCGATGGCACCAAGCGCCTCTGCCATATCCGCGGCAAGATGCACAAGAAGGTCTGGATCGCTGCCGGTGACATCATCCTCGTCGGCCTCCGGGACTACCAGGACGACAAGGCCGACGTCATCCTCAAGTACATGCCTGACGAGGCCAGACTCCTTAAGGCCTACGGCGAGCTCCCCGACACCACACGCCTCAACGAGGGCATTGGCGCCGGCTTGGACGAGGAGGACGAAGCCACCGCCAACGACTACATCGAGTTCGAGGATGAGGACATCGATAAAATCTAATCTCCACCGCCATCACAGTTATTATCCATATAATAATATATCTCTAGTATTTGTACTTGTATTTCTATTTGCTTCCCTGCACCACTCGTCGCTTTACATTTATGTGTTGGATTTTATTTTATCATGCGCTATTGTTCAATAACTCAGATATTTTCGACTGCCATATCATCCCATTTTTGTTTCGTTATGATCGTGCTACTGCTATGTATTTCATTTACATGCTATTTAATTAGAGCTTCGTGGATTGGATTGTCAGTACAAAATATAATTGGAAAAAGTTGAAGGGATTCGTCTGTTGTTTTCCTTGACCTGCTAAATGTTTTACTTGCTTTTGCTGTCGCAATCTTTTATATTCTGGTGAATTGCAGACAAACTGTGGTTGAAGAGCGTGGATTTTTTTTAAACCTTGTTCCTGAGGACTGCTTTTTGTTCTAGTGTTTTTTTGCCTAGTGTTCACTGTAGTTATGGTTTTATGCTGGAATGTGCAGCTTAATGGGATTGTGTGATTGTTCCGTTTCACTCACTTGCTTAGGTGTTTGGATGTCTGATAGAGAGTACAATTGAATGGGGTAGAAGGGATGAAAATTGAATAAATTGTGTTCCATTTCCATACTTCCCAAGATTGAAGGATATTTTATCCCTTTGTCTATCCAATTAGAACCTTGGACTCGTTGTTCATAGACTTCTTTTTGTATATGGCTTACAGTTTGACTTCACCTTCCTCTCAGTTATGTGGGTTCTACTAATATTTTTTTATAGGTTATGTGAATATTATTTGATGTGAGAATTCTAAAAATTTCTTGACATAAAGGGGCTCTGTATAACATGCTTGGCTGAGGAGGGAGAGGAAAAAGTTGTGTAGTATCCACGATTTGATAGCTTAAGAAGGGGAATGAGGGGACCTGGCAAGTATCTTGTCTGTATGGAGATCTGCACATTTCAAAACAATCCTTGCGTTTGTGTTTGTTTACTCCCCTGTCTTTTTTCTTCCTCATCATAGGCTCTCTGCAATACACTCCCACGTACGCCAACTCCAACCTCTTGATCAAATAATTAAACTTCTCTTGCTTCATCTTGTCGACTTCTCATTGACAAAGCCTAATAGAATGTCTTAACCATGTAATGTTTCGTCAGTTGGATCACGTTTGAGTTCTAAGTATAACTTGGAACAAAGTTTAGAATATTATTAACCTGATTGAAATCTTGTGTCAAGATTGGTGTAATAGATTAATCATTTACTTCTCGAAGTTCCATCATAAAACTAGAAGAAAATATTTTTTTTTTTCACAAAATAAGGCCCTCTGACATTATTTTTCTGAAGGTGTAGTGGTGAACATGTGATGGGTTTTCGCACAAGTGGGTGATTCCTAGAGATACACGCACCGTTTTTCATCTTGAACTATATTGTTTTTCCTTTTATTTTGTTGCACATGTTGTTTAACCGAGTTTAAAAATACATTCCTTTTAATTTATTTTTCGTCACATAATATAGATAACTGATCTTCACCAACACGCTGCCCAAACAATGAGTAATTAATTTAAATTATTCTTTCCTCTGAAATTGTACATTTCACTTTAATTTTCGTACTTTTTTAGTATGACCAAACATTTTTTAGAAATAGTAGATATTAACTTTCAAATTGAGGATGTATACGCCCACATACAATTTCGTTATACATTTTAAACTCGTTGGAGTTAAAGTTTATTCCTATTGAATTCAATTGTGTTGTTTCTTTATTCTAAATTATGTTATTAGTTTACATTTGTCTGTGCTAAAAAGTCCTATCATTGGAATCCTTATCTCTTCAAATGAAAGAGGAAAATGTTTTAAATAAAAAGGGATTGAAATGGTACATGTGCTTTTTGGCAAAATATGTGACTATATACAACTACAAAAGTAATGTCAAAATGAATGCGGGCAGCATTTTGTCTTTCTGATACATCGGACAACGTCCTGGTACGAACCAGCTGTATTTTATAGACAATCGTTTGATAAATAAATCAAACTTTAATGTTCTTTAGCTAAAGTGTCAATTTATTCTACCTTTAAGATTTGAGTCGGAAGTAATCGTGTGTCTGGACACTTTAATAACACGTAAAAATTATGTTAATTTTTGTCAAAAGAAGCAGGCATAAGCTACAGTTTTTGCTTCAATATGGACGCACGCCCAATCTAAGAAACGTGGAATAAAACACGCCATGAAACTAAACTACGCTTATTAAGCTTCAATGTAAATCTAGGAAACGTGGAACTGACAAAAATTTATGTGAGGCCAAACTATGATAACTAGGAGCGCTGAAGGGATGGTTGTTACTTGCTTAGGAATACACTGCCCCTTGGCAGGTAATGGACTCAACAATGATCTTCATCCATTTAACCATGTAATTCCTACGTGATAGCTGTTTACCAAAATAGGTTAATTCTGGACACTGATATGCAGTGTGCCTCATCAGAGTGCGATACCGTGGCAACTACTCACATTCCTATGTTTCTCATTGCAAACTTGTCTGGCAGAAGAAAATGAGCTTTTGCTAATGCTTGCTCTAGAGCGGGATTTCTGCCTCTCCATCCTTGCTTCAAGCAGTTTTGTCATCAATGTGTCTTTTATAGGCAATTTGGAACAAAACTCAGAGTTGTCAAAATCTGGGACAATCAATGTAGATTTCCACTGTTGTACTGGACTACCTTTACCAGTAAGTGCGGTGCGGAGAAGTAAATCTTCCCTGAAAATGCTCTCTGGATAAACCTTATCATTGCCTTCAGAAGACAAGGAACTGTTTCTAACTGCATGACTTGCATTCGTTCTCTTTGTCCACAATAATGTATTACTTTCTGGTGGACCTTGTGTTGCCTCACACACAGTACATGTCCCAGGGGTGTTAAATAGAGCTGTGCTGTCCCCTCCAATTTCACTTGATTTCCTCTCAACAAACCAACTCTCTTTTTCATCACATGACACGTTCTTCATCACACCTGCTTGCAACTCACAACAGTCCTCAATGATTTCCTTGGACTGATCATGTTTCCTCATAAAATTGTGCTTTTCTTTATGAACCTGTGCAGTATTGTTACTGTTCATTTTTGAGTCAAGTTTGTCGATTCCTTTGTCTGAATTTTTTTTCTGCTCTAGAATGTAGGTACCAATGGAGTCTTCTTCAGCCACATTAAGAGGTGCCCTTATAGCCTCCTTCACTGGAAAGGAATCCCTTGAATGCAGGCAGGGGTAAATTTCCTTTGCCTCCTTTGTGGAAGAGTTGCTATATCTTAAGTTAACAGATCTTTTTGCATGCAGAAATGCTTCAATATCAACACCTAACTTGTCAACAATTGATGAATCTATCTCTGGGAGATCATGACCAGCTTGAACTAACTTCATTTGCTTGCGCTCATCAAGCCAAGCATCTGACAGATGAAGTATTAGCCTATCAAGGCTATCCCCTTTAACCTGAGTTTGACCCTGCTCAGAATTATCATGCACAAGAGAACGTACCTCATATTCATAATCTCTTATCCCTTTGGCAAAATCATCACACAAATTCTCTAAAAGGATCCGTGTTTTTCTTTCTTTTTCAAGATCTCTCAGAGAACCACTGAATGAAGACTTCACTTCAGAAAGCTCCCAAGCCAGTCTCCGATGCAAGCTTTCTGAATGCTTTCTTAACCTCCTTTCATCTTTTATCTCTTTCATGACAGATTGAATAGCAGCTTTAACTTTATCATGCTCTTTGTTCTTCCTAACAATCTTCTCCTCAGTTCTTTGCTTCATTAAGTTCTCCATTTCATGCTTATTCAATTGTTTTTCTTGCTGTAACTCTTTAACCTGTGCCCGAGAAAGATCTAGTTCCATTTTCAGGGCCTTCACCACTGATAGGTTTGATGCATGCTGTTCTTCAAGACACCAGATATGGTTTAGTACCTTGAGTAACTCTCTGGATGTTTTAGGGTTGCGACTTGACTCTGTAATCCAACCCTTGAAGTCTAAGGATCTTATAGGATGATTATACGGTGCAACCTGTTTTGAGAAAATTGCATATTCATCTTATTATACCAGATACAAAGCGAAAATAGGCAACTTTTTTAAAATGATATGGTCAACAGACAGCCTTTTAATATATGCATTAAAAATGTCACAGAAGGATTTGCAATTAAGAAAACATATTATCAGTCTATCGTTTTTAAGATATGCATTGAAAATGTCATAAAAGAACATTTCAATCTTGCAAAATTCGCCTCAATTTGTCCTCTATATTATAGAGGTTCTTCAACTGCAAGAAGAATGTGTTTCCTTCTGGTGCATTTGGTGGTTATAAGAACAAAGCCACTGACAGAGCTACAACTAGGGTAGTCCCTTAATCAGCTACCAACAAAAACTAATGATGGTAGTTGTTAAAACCCACATCAAAGAAAAGGCAAAAATTAACCATTAACTTCGTATCATCGTTCAACATTGATATTTACAGAGAACTGTTAATTTGTTAGTATTAGTAATATCTTAAAACTAGTAGAACTGCTCTCTATTTGAATGGAATACACACAGACACTTACTTGCATTGAGCTACAGTGACAAGGAGGGGATACAGGCAGTTTAGTGCGACCATTTCTTTTAGCTGATCTATGGTGCTGAACAAGTGATGTTCCAACATGTCCTGTCAAGCCCGTAACGGATGTTGGCTGCAATGAGGAACAAAGCAAAGGTCAGCAGTCTAAATAAACGTATAAAATGCCATGAAAGACACATAAACACAGCACGAGTACTTCTCCATTAAACAATATTATTAAAAAATGTTCAGCAAAATTGACATGAGCAATTTGAGTGTTTTAAAATATCAGTATCAACAATTTTGTTGCACTGATGCTTGCCATGTTGATCCAAGTGATCTAAATGTAATTAACTTAGGAAGCTAAAGGCAACTCTGAAAGTGATTGCATTAACATGTAGCTTAATTAGTGCAATTACACTGAAGTACTGAATCACTTTCTTGTCTCGTGAAGCCGAGAGAACAAACCAACAAATTCAAAAACCATTTAAGGGAAAACAAAGCGTGTTTTCTTGGGGGGATGAAGAAAAAGTCTAAACAAAAATATCTCTATCTAACAAAAAAAAACTACGACATATACATAAACAAAGACTAGTCACTAACTTAAAAAGCCAAAGCTAGAAGTTTTCCAATTTTAGGTGAAAGATAAAAATAGGAAGAAATTTACCAAAGGAATATTTTGTAAAAATGTTAAAGGTAACATAACAGATGTGACACTCTACCCGCCCATTAGAACATTTCTGGATAAGCTCATCTACTAAAAACAGGAGACAGCAAGAGGTGGTGAAAGAAAAAGCAATAACAACAGAAAAAAAAAGGCAGAAGACTAGTACACAAGCAAATCATATATGAAAAACAAAATTGAAAACTTGTTTCAAGTAAGAAAAAGCCACTACAGCTCAATGATGCAGAAACAAAGAAAGGTATAAGGAGATGCAAGAGAAGCTGAGATAATTAGACCTCACTCACCACTACAGCAAAATGTTTAAGATTTGGAACCTTGAGAAGGGTGTCCCTACGGTGGCGGCGGGTGAGTGGAGGCTTGTTCATTTTGGGAAGTGGGGCCTGTTGGTGGGGCTGAATTTGCCAGAGTTTGGCACAGAGTTTTCTGGCAGAGAGTGTTGTTGAGGTGGGAATGTTGAGGAACTCTTCAACCTGGTTTTTGTTTTTGCTTCTGTTGTTACCATTAGTGTCATTCTGCTGAGAGGGAAACTCAAGTCTCCATGTGGGTGGGGGAGTTGAAGGTCCTCCTCTTTTCCCCACAACAACCCCACCTTTCAACTTTTCCGCCATTAACCCTTCCCTTTTCTCACCTTTTTCTCTTCTTTCCATCTTTCTATTCCTTCTTTCTTCTCTCAATTCTCAACACTGCAACTTCAAATTTTAAACTTCATTTTTTATTCTTTTTTAACATTGAGATTGAAGTGTTTTCTTCTTGTTTTTGCTTTGAAACTTGACAGTGCTGTGTCACCCCTCAAAATCACCAAGCAAGCTCCAACAACAAGTAAACTCTGAGTGTAAGTTAGAAAGTCAGTTATCTCTTCTCTCCCAGACATTCTGCCACGTCAACACATGATTCAGACTTGGCTCCACTTTCATTGGGCCCTTATCCCAACACCTTAATTTTGTCGTCCTTCTGTCTTGTCTCCTCACTAAATTATTGTTACTCACTTTTTTTTCTTCCCTTTCTTTCATTCACATTTCAGTCTCCATCCAAATTCCTCAATCTTTATACTTAAATCTACATTAAAAAAAACGATTGTGTATCAGACTTATGATTTTGTCAATTTATACTATTGTCTAACATTTTTTATTTAACTAGAAATCTCATGTCAAATTATGTCAATCTTATTTTTCTCTAAAAATTATATTATGGCTTGTATAAAAAAATCACAGCTCTCTGTTCAGAATTCAATATCAACAATTCAAACAGAAATAAAATATATATCACAAATTTTTCCATATTTCAGTTGAAAATTTGAGATGGTCTAGTAAATGAAATACGTTAACCTCTTACATGAGGAAAAATAACTGAGTTGTACAACTATTCAGAAACAAAATGCTTATTCCTTTTAAAATCTAGTTTTATATATTTTGTTTTCTAGTTTAATGATTATGGCATTGTACAAAGTTTTACATATAAAAAAGTTGAGTGTAGTGTTTACATGTTAATTAATAACAATAAGGAACACAGCTTCGTTATGAAAGTCTTAAGACATCATCATCATAGCTTTGAAAGACAAACAAAACAAGCCATGAGGGCGGAAAGAAGAAAAAAAAAGAAGGGCAAAAAGCCAAAATTTACGAGGAAGGAAAAACTTGGACCTGAAAAGAAAGGTGAAAATTTGAAATTGTGGTTTTGCTTCCTTTCATGCCAAGCTAACCTAAGCTATAAGCCTAAAAATGTACTATCTGTTGAAGACTATGTATTTTGCATGTAATTATGAGTAAATATGTGATGAAGGGTATTAAAACCTTTAAGCATGCGGTTTATGGGATGTCGCAAAATGCAGTGAGAAGTGACGATGAATCTTTAGACACATGTTGTCTTAATCAATCCATCGATTTTGGGCTCCATCTACAGTACAAACAAAGGGTCCACAGATGAGTGTAGGACTGTCCATTATGAACATCAAGTGAGCTTGTGGTCCATCTTTCCTCCCATCTCACGCCATGTCTTGGAATTTATTCCTCCACTATTATTTTTCACTTATTTGTACCTATTCCATTCTGGGAGTTAATTTAAAAGCAAAAAAGCAAGTTCAACATAGTTGAATACTTTTTGGGAAAATGGAACTAAGACTTCCTTTCACACACTTCAAAATTGGGGGTTAACCATTGCATCATTAAAGGGAGTTATGACAGATTTCATTACAATTTTAACCCATGCAAAGTGTGCCATTGCCCTTGGGGCTAGACCTTCACTTTTCTTTTTTGGTCTTTCAATCAATAAAAATGACAAATATGTACTTGTGTTCACCAAGTCAGTTGGTTTATTGGACAGCAAATATCTCTGCTAAATGCATCTAATTGAACTTGGTACATCACTACTTATAGGTAAGTTTCACTTCGAGCATATTTTTTCGTAATAAGTTGTAAATTAGTTAAATTTCACTCGAGCACATCTTTTTATAATAAGTCGGTGTCTTTAACTATGTGGTTGCATTTTCTTTTTGTAATTGGACTGATATTTTTGGATCTCTTTTCATTAAAGTGATTGTGTTCCAAAAAAGGAAAACTAACCTAAACAATAATACATATTTGGATATATTTTTGGATATCTTGAGAAATGATGCTTAACTTGGTAGCAAAATCAAGCTAACACATGTAATAGTCCTTCTCATGGTAAATAGAGGACGTGAACCGTGAAACATGCACCTTCTGGCTTTACACAGTAATAGTTAAAATCAACTGGAAAGATGCAAATGTTCCTTGCTTATCAGGGTTAGTATAACTGCAGGATATATGCTCTTTATGCTTGGGACTCAAATAAGAGGCGACTTAAAACACCTTTAGATTATGCGGGGTTGTGCTTGTTTTCCAAATCCTTCGACAGTGCATGATGAATTTCACACAAACAAAATTGTACTTTGAGAAAATATTTTTATTTTCACTTTCAATCTCAAAATCACCACTTTATGTAAATCAACAGGAAAATTACATTTATTCAGATCAGCCAAGCCTTTGAATGTGGGCCAAATATACTATTCAAATGCTACTTTGGGAATGACTATAACTTTGGACTAGTACTTTCTTAATGGCTTATCATAAAAAAGTTGTGGAAATTTGATCCTACTTTTTTTTTATCGATCATGCCCAGGTAACTCTAGGTAATAGAAGAAGTTTTCAAAAGATCAACCTCATTTACTTGACATGGAAAATGGTATCGAGAATCAGGTCATGTTTCATAATTTTAAAGTGCTTGTTGACCTGCAGGCAATATACATAACAAAGACTGAAGATTGAGTACCTTGGTGAACATAGACATATGACATGGACAAGTTCTATAGTCTGTGTATGTCGTCCTCTACGAGGGAGAAAAGAGCTACTGTAAATGCTTTTCATTGACTTTGGTACAATGCCAGTGTCACTGCTAGACCGTGGTACATCCTAGACTACTGAATAATACAACAAAAATATCAAACAATTTGACGTGTTTCTTCATACATAAATTTACTGTGCGAATATCAAGATCCTCGAGCTTTAAGGAGGTTAATTTGTGAATATCAAGCAGCCACAGTTCTTTTTGTACTAAGTTACCAACGCGAGCACTGAGAATCAGACCTGTGGGATCAGCACGAAAAATAAATTCCTTAAACAATGAAACACGCAATATTCAATTATATTGCTACCTTTTCACAGATTTAGTAGAAACCAAATAGTAACAAAATAGGTATTCTATAAAAAAAACTTTGTAAAGGATTAACTAAGTGTCACCATTTTACCCTAATAGGACCAGGAAAGGTCCCACCAAGGAGGATGGAAGGGGAACGGACAAGAATGGGTATGGGATGTCCCCTAGAGCGGGTACTGAACTCCCCATACCAAGAACTCTAGCAAACAAATTTCAACCAAAAGGGCTAACATTTTTCATATCTTTTTTCTCTAAAATTCAATTTCAGATCCCTAGTTGTGATTCCCGCATCATACCTGTTGATTTTCAAATGATTTAGTTGTGTCCCTTTTGACTTACATGCTAGAGCTGGAAAAAGGAAGCCAGGTTCGTGGATCATAATGATAAATAAATTTAACACAACTATGCAAACAAAATTTCCCAGCTAAATTTTTGACTGTGGAAAAGAATTTTTTGACAAAACTAAGCATAATGTTTGTGTCGTACAAAATCATGTTAAAATAATAGGTCATTGATTTAAGTAAATGTTTATATATTTAGTCTCAACGTTAAATAATTGATTTTGAATTGAAACAATTTTAGCTAACTTTTATGTTGAATCAAAAAGTTTATACTCAATTTTACTACTAACTTTCTTTTAGAAAAAAAGCATCCCACTATGAATAAATCACTTCAGTTAAAAACCAATTCTAATAAGAAATAACTTTGCAAAATCAGTTGCAAAATTACTACCAATTTTACAAACACTGAAATACTCACCCAAATACATGTTAAATATTCTACACTAAAGTTCTAATTAAGTGCACAACAGTACAAGAATGACTGCACCTCAAAGATTGACAAATCAAATGTTCTTCTCTGCAAGGCCATTCAATTTTTCCAAATCTGCTTCTCTCCATATTGCTTTCACTTCATCTGTCCGAAACCGCTGTGTGAATGTTGAATACTCTAGTGAAGTCGATGCACCATGAGCAAATTCAAGGAGACCAGTATAAGCTATCATTGCTCCATTGTCAATGCAATACCGATCATCAGTAGCAAACAATCTTCCACCACGTTCAGAGCACATGATTCTCATCATCTCTTGCAACCGCTCATTGCAACCTACACCACCAACTATAAGAACATCTTTTGTGTCACAATGAGCCATAGCCCGCTCAGTGATCTCCACAAGCATAGCAAACAGTGTCTCCTGCAGCATACTAAAACACATCAACTTACAGATTCATCACTCATCAATTAATATAACAGAAAGGAGTCGGCACACAAATTAAATGCACCTGCAAAGAGTAGCACAAATCTGCAGGCGTGCATTCATTATTCTTTAGCTTTTCAACAGCAGTTGCTTCAATATAGCTCAAGATTCCACTAAAAGATACATCCATCCCTTTCACAACATAAGGTAGGTCTATAAACTTCTCTCCTTTTTTTGCAAGCTAAATGATAAGAAAGCTACATAAGCCAAGTAGTGATATATTCTCAAAGCGAAGGTAAGACAATTCCAATGAAAAAGAATAACAAAATTAGTCTATACATCATATCCTTCACATGGCACAAACTATCTAAAAACATATTCAATCTAGATTAGATAAATTTCTCCATGTATACCTAATAAAAATATAATAAATTAAGATGATATGATGAGCTAAAATTAACTTATTTAATCTTAAAAATTCTCTCATTTAGCTATCGTAAAAGATCAAGCTGCATAAATTGACTTTAAACAGTAACAAAAACTCAATTCACTCTCATTTTTTTTCCTTCTAAAAGTACTCACATTCATTTTCTTCCCTTATGAGTATTTAGGGATAGGGTCATTCAAAGAAGGATTTAGTAAAGTACAACCTGCTCAATGTTATATCCGGGGCTTGGATCATTGGAAAGGGTCAAGACCCTTGCAAAGCGATCCAAGCAATTTCCCACAGCAATATCAATGGTCTCTCCAAAGATTCTATAACGCCCCTCACTGTAAGCAATGACTTGAGTGTTGCCACCACTGACATACAAGACAACAGGGTCATCAGCACCGGTTACAATCCTTCCCATCTCAATGTGCGCCACACAGTGATTGACACCAACAATTGGCTTCTTCCAAAGCAGTGAGAGCACACGAACAACAATAGCAGAGACTTGAAGAGGAGCTCCCATGCCAGGACCCTTGGTGTAGCAGAGACAGTCAATGTCCTGAGGAAGGAGCTTTGCAGTTTCCAAAGCGGATTTGACAAGGGGAAGAACATGTTGGAGATGGTGTTGTGCTGTCTCTCTGGGAAGAAAGCCTTGACCAGGAGGAGTGATGTATGTGTGGCGTGGGTTTGACAGGATAGTGCCATCTAAGGTCACCACACCAACACCAATCTTATTTGCTGAACCCTCAAACCCCAAAGCTATCATTCTCTTCATCTTCACTCTGGGATCAAAATTAGATAAGGAAAACAAATCAATCACTGGCTTTTGATTATGACTAGGTTGTGTAATTACAAATTCCAAAAGAAAATAAGAGGGATAATATAAGATTTTTATAGTGTAAAGTGTAGAAAAGGATGAGAAATTGAGATGCTAGGCGAAGAAACGCATTACCTAGAGCAGTCGGCAGTTTGGGATAACCGTTCCTTAAATCCTTAAACTTCGGAACTGAATGGGAGGGTTTATGTTTTGTCTCTCTCACGTATTTTTGTTCCTCCTTGGAGCTAATAAGATTCTCCATGGACTTCATTCGGCCCGAAAAATTCGTGGGCTCTTACCAGGCTTTAGACGTTTTTTTCCTGCACTTCTATAGTTTCTTATGGCACCTCATAAGTCAGCCCGTTTAACTCTTAAAAATACATTTTAAATTATAGAATTAAAAAAATCTCTCTAAAAATACTTTCTGAATTCAACAATCTGAATTTTTTATTTATTTTAAATTATAGAATCCAGAAGTTATTTTTTAATCCGAAAATATTTTCTGAACTCTACAA
>Ga0123341_1001082_pt1 | contig 19473 bp, 9 predicted proteins | sample Turbeapinknodule_FD_89959 | JGI IMG/M metagenome (GOLD analysis project Ga0123341, IMG submission 89959) | Root nodule microbial communities of legume samples collected from Mexico - Turtle bean Mexico pink nodule | ecosystem: Host-associated > Plants > Roots > Nodule | place: Mexico: Nepantla...
AAGTAAGATAGAGAAATTCAATTTAATAAAATATAAAATTAGAATAAATATAACCAAATGAATTTAATTGGATTAAATAAAAACTTATTGTGAAACCAGTCCCTTTAGATGTAAACTAGTTCTTCGTAAGGTCCATTGATAAGGACTTTCAAGAAGATTAATGTACCTTATTTCTTTTCAAAACTTAAACTTAATAGATTATCTTGTATTCTTTTGTTTTGATAATGTACCTTAGAACAATCAAATCATGTATATGTAATTATAATTGTTAAATAATAGTAAGTAATCCAAAAAAGAGTAACATTTTATATATTGTTCATTCTTAAAACATATTCTCTCTATATATATATATTAAAATACCTCATGTTTTTGCACTTTTATCATATCATACTATGGATTAAACCTGTCATTTTCTATCTTTTTTCTTTCTTGCTAGTTATTGAATAACACTAATTATTAAGAGGTTGGAAATATGTGCCAAAAAAGATCCAATAAGTAATATTTGATAAATGAAGAGATAGGTTTTTAGTCCCACAGAGAGCAGCACCAATACAGTGCTAGATAAATGGCTGACAGAAGAAGAGTTATATTATGAGATAGGTACTTATGTTGCATTGTATGTGCTATTCTATCCTTCCCCATCCATAAAATGAACACACTTAACAATTCTGCACAAACATGACAACACATGCACATGATCAAAGCAATCACCCCCTCTACACATTGACCACTGTACACAATTCATCAACACAAATTAATACGAGGCTTTCTTTCTTACACACTATTACGACCTCATCATCAAACCTATTCCTAGCCCCATTCCTTTGTAAGGATAACACATGCTTCACTTGAGATTTTTTTGGTCCGGGGGACATAGACACATACACACACCATCCATCCCTCACTAGACAACACACGCAAACATTTTGAAGAACAAGAGAGAGTTGCCTGAGTCATCCCTAACCAACCAGCACAAGTCTTGGTGGGACCACCAAAACTGCTATGCACAGTGTTGAGACCACCATTCCATTATGGTGCACACTAGGCTCCTATGCCTCTGGCTCACCCTATGGTACTGCCATGCTGCCGCTGAAGCAGTACGAAAACATAACCCACCCATTATTCTGCAAGAAGCCCTAGTGTTCATTAGATTTGGGTTCTTTGGTCCTGCTTTACAAATATCAAATCAGACTTCCAATTGCTTAGACCTCCTCAGACGCCTTACTTCAATTGTACTACAATTATTATGGACACGTGAATTGTGTAGTCTATTTCAAACTGCTCAATGCCAGTAGTGTGGCATCTGTTTTCACAACCTTTTGACCATTTCACAAAATATATACTTCTGGAAAACAAGCATTCATAGCAGCAGTACACAACACCGTAAACCACTGTGGCCTACAACCAAGTTCAGTTTTAGCTTAAGTTTCTTCTCCCCCAACCGGCAAGTGTTTTCTTTTCAGTTTTCAAATGCTGGGGTTAGATCACAGGCTACCTATCAAATCAAGGTGTGTATATCCTACAATTCCCTCAAATGTCAGCTTTAATACTTTTTTCTTTATATGTATGTAAACTAACTTGTATGATTAGTGTATCATCAAAACAACCTTTTATTCTTATTTTATTGAGTTTATTTTTAATAGAGAGGAACATGTTAGGGCTAAACAAGAACTACCAAGTTAAAATCATTTATTAATCAAAATAATGGATAGAGTTGAATTGTAATATCTACCCCAAGATTCATCAATGAACACATTCAAGTTTATTCCCTTGCTTTCAAGTTGGCACTGCCAAAGTCCACTATGCTGTTGTACTCTTTATTGCGTGAAAAAGAATACGAATCCAAGAAAGAGGGCAAAAATTTAAAGCGGAGTTTATAGAGATCAGTTCGCCACTATCAGCCACTTCCAAGGCAATTGGTAAAGTGGTATAACTATGTTACTAAAGTCAAATAATAGAATCCACAAGTTCTTATTTATTTAGTCTTCATTTTTTTCTACAAAACATAGACGTACATATACTACATCTTTTAATTGCTTTTAATTGTTAAATACAGTCTTCTCCCTCCTGATGATATCAAACAACCAATTTGCATCTCCATTAGTGCATCTGGTTTTATTTGTGTAATTTCATGAAAAAACTCTTAACAACAAATACCAGGAAAACCAAAGCAAAAGTGTTTTTCTACTGCTCAATACAAAGTTGTGTCAAAATTTAATATCAAACCAACTGTATAAATTTGAACTTATCTCTCTTACTGTAGACAATAAATACATTAGTTGCACCTATTTTAAAACATATTAAATAATATTCACCATGACTATTATTCATTAAAATAATAAAGTGAAACTCCATTGGTGAGGATGAATGCTCATGTTAATTGTAGGGATAATTGTGTTTTACAGTTCTAGTTTGATTAAATTGCTTATTAAAAACACGTGCATCCCAATAAAGCAGGACTGAAAAACGGGGGGAAGTGAATAAGGAGTTACATCGGCAACTAAATTTGGAAAATAAACTTTTGGGTTAAGTAGGTACGAGGAAATTCTAATTACACTACTTCAGGTCAAACATACATTTTACTTGTATACAGATGTGGTTGCATCTGATTGCTACCAAGAATTTAAGTCCACATGGTAGCTGCCATAACATGTATTTATTTACATTACGAATAGGACTCAAACATAAATTTCATAAAAAAAAGTATAATAGGTACAAGACAAGGTGAAACCCACTGTACAAAGAAGAGATATTCTACATTAATTTGTTTTTCAAGAATACAAGTTCTATACTCCAATTACTAAATCAAATAGTGAATTGATGTGAGATTATTTTGATAAGAAATGCTTACACGACAACAACATTAATAAAGTCTATTATATTTATTCATAAAGTCTACTATATTTGGTATTGATTATTTTTTCTCTCTCATATAACATATTTTTTAACAGTAACCTATAAATAAACATATGTGACAGTAACATACTTTTAACATTTTTACTTAAACATCTAATCTAACAAGCATGATAAAAACTTTACAGACAGATAACCTTGGTTTATACAGTAATTTTATACATACATACAAATAATTCCATAACGCTCATTTCATAGATAAAAACAAAAACTTCTAATAAAATCCAGTGAACCTTGACCAACCAAACATGAAATAAAATTCAAGATCACAACCTCTTTGAAGTACAAGAGAGAATATTAGCATTAAGGCTTAGATTTTGAACACTTAATTAACTTCAAACTTTATATGCAAAGGAAGACTAACCACTAGAACCAATGAAGTGTCAAGTCCCCCAGATATTGAACTTATAAACCATATGTAGTCAAATCCAAACAGAAAAGCTTTTCAGAAACCAGAGACAAACTAAAAGAATCAGTAAGATCAGAGATATGTCAGATTCCAACACCTTCATGCATTATTCGTCATAAGTGACTTTTCATAACAGATTTCTCTATTATCATTGTCTACATTAAGGATGGATTCATTCAAAATTAATTATATTTTTCATGCCTCCAATATTACAGATAAAAATCTATAATAAGTTGCTAATGTTTGAAAATCTATGAAAAACTCAGTAATAAAGAGTAGAAATGGAAAAGGGAATATTACAGAGATGTAAGAAATATTTATATAGAGAAAAGAGAGTGAATTGCAATAGATCATTGTATGTTAGAAATGCAAATAAGTTTCGGAATAGAAAATGAAGCCTACATAACTCAAAATCATAGCATATGGAATGTGAAATATTTTCATCAAATGGATGTAAGAAATTCTGTTGAAAAAAATAGTAATGATTAGAATAAGTTAACTTTAATGACTTTCCATGTAGAACTTGCTATTGGAAAGAAATGCTGTTTAAAAACATTAAATAAAATGCATAATAAAGAAATGCAATTTAGTATTTTCTCTATCCTCAAGTTTTGTCTGCCTTGTTCCTCCTATGTCCAACATTTAAATAAAAATCATGTTGAACAAAAAGTAAACAACAAGATATATTGAGTGGCACACAACATTATAAAAAGTTGACTATCCATAATAGGTAGTTATTATCTAGAGGTTATTTGGTTGTCTATAAAATGTAGTGTAGGTAATTATAACACATTTAGCGGACATCTCATGGAAAAACTGAATTACATGACACTGATCAGAGAGTACAGGGGTTGGCAGTCATGAGATGGAGAGAGCATGTAGCATCACAAGTTTTCGAATCCTGCTGACATCTTAACCTTTCCCTTTTGTTTTACATATTTTAGTGTTTTTGGATCAAGCAACAATTTGTTTTATACCATAAGCTATACTCATTAGACATAAAATGGAGTGTTCGCCTATATACGTATAGTTTGCTGCATGTGCATTAAATATGAGCATATTGATTAACAATATTTCCTCTTTAGCAATGAACGTCACATCTGTGCAAATGTAGATTGAGTAAGATGTTAGAATTACAGCATCCCATGGGAAATAGGGAGAGAAATCTTTCACCTTTTAAATTTGAATGTTCATGCATGGTTGGAACCCCATACCGAAAAATGAAAATTTTAATTTTAAAAGATAAAAAAGAGTAGAGATCATCTTGGAGAATTTGTAAAGATCAAGATTGTGTTTGTAGTTGAATTTCAAACGGGCAAGCATACGGATAAACAGAGAAAAAGCAGCTTCGTATTGAGAGCAAACCAGACAGCTGTGATATAATTCAACAAACTAATGCAAGAATCAACCCCTAAAACCATCATAAAAAAAGAAGAAGACGGAGAACAACCCGATATTAGAACCAGGTGTCCATTAATATCGTACAGAGAAAGATACAAATAAAATAACACTGGCTAACGAATTGTATATCCTTACTTACCAAGAATGATACATTTTCAGACTAATTAAGCATTGATCATTTGCATTTGCATAAAAACAAAACACGACACGTGTGCATTTTCTTTTTTTCTCTTTCTTCTTCTCTTTCCATTCTCTCCTACTCGAATGAGCATCAATTTAAGACTACAAGATGATCATAAAATAGTGGAAAAACAAAGTTGGCGAGTGAAGATGCAGTAAATTAAAACATAAAAACAACATAAAAATTCTGTTTGTTTGCTTTGTTTTGGCTTTTGTTTGTTCAAGATCGTGGGTGAGGGAAGAATTGCGTACCGCTACCGGGCATGAAGGTGTTAAGAGGAGCTGGATACAAGGAAGAAGAAGGATCAAGGAGTGGCTCTGAGACAACAGCACCAGTAGTGAGGTTCAAACCTCCAACCCCAGTGGAAGAGCTTTCCCCATTACCACCCATGTAATTACGGTTACCTTCTGGACCATAGTCATATAAAATCCCTTTGAACACATGCCCTCCAATGTTCACAGCAGTTGAGTATGCATACTCCTCATCCGCCTCGTCCATCGAGCTCACACGTACGCACCTGAACTCCGCAGAAGATCTCACCACCGCCGGGAAATTAACCTCCTCTAACCCTTTTTTTTATAGGGTAAAATGTGTAGAGAGAGAAAGTAGAAAAAAAAAAAAAACAAGAACAAGTTAGATGCACTTTAGAAGCAGAAGCAGAAGCAGATGGATTGTGTTTGTGAGAGTTAACAAAGGAGATAGAATCTAAGTAAAGATACTGAGACAAATACATATGATAGAAAGAGTGAAGGTGAAAATGAATGTGTAGTGTTGTGTTGGTATGCGCCAGTGAGTGTTAGCAAAGAAAGGAGTACAGTCAGTCACGCAGAGAGAAAGAGAGTAAGAGAGAGAGTGAGAACAGGTTCTTCTTCACTGTCAATCTAATCGTCAGGTCAGGACTACTAAAATAACAGTGTTTCGGTAAAGAGAAAGGAGAGAAAAAGAGAAATTTTGCTTCACACACGCAATCGATACCGTCCTTGTTTGGATGTATGCTTCCAAAACTTTCTCAGTCGCTCCATATATCTTTTCAGAGAATTTCCCTGGACGACTCTCCATTATTCTTTTCTTTCACAACACATACACGTTTCCTTTCTTTGCTTTCCTTCCCTTTTTCTCTCTCAAGAGTCAATCACTCAAACTGTGAGGTGCTTGTGGTAGTCCATGTAGCAGTGTGACAAGACGAGACAAGTAAAAGATGATGATGACGAAGAGAAGAAGATATATTGTATAAGTGTAGTAGTGCGTAGACTATAGTAGTAGTAGTGATATATAGTATATACCTGAGGAGGAGGGATTGGAAGGCAAGCGAGTGCAGGCGAGAGAAGAGGAGGTGGGGTTATTATGATCCCTCTCTCTCTGCCTTTTCGGAAGCTCTCCAGAACTTTCAATGTTTTGTTGTAACGTGGAGAGTTGTTGCTGTCTCTCGCGACGGCGTGAAGCCGGTACCCATGTGCTCTTGACATGGGTTTGGCAATCGAAGCCCCGGCTCTTGCAGCATGTTCTGCACCGCATGTGAGGGCAATCTTTTTTAGCTTGGTTTCCACAATCTTGACAGCTAATCCCACCGCTTCCACTCCCGCTTCCTCCTCCCACCATGAAGCCGGATCTCGATGAAGACTGATCATCGGAGATAGGCCTGCTGGGTCCAACACCAACACCCAAGGCGGAGTATAGATCTTGGTGAAAGAGGGGTCGTGGTTGTGGAGGACCCTGGTCCATAAAATGTTGCTGCTGCTGTTGGTTCCATAGCTCAAAGCCACCGCCTCCTCGGTGGTGGTGGTAAGAAGAAACGTCGTCATTCTTGTTGTTATACCAGTATAGGGTATCGGGAGGGGGAGGAATCTCCTCTTCGTTGTTGTTTCCTCTACCTCCTAGTGAGAAAATACCCGCCATTCTTCTGCCTCCTCTACTGTTTCTGTCCTTCGAAAATCCATATCAAGAACAATACCTCGATCTTCAACCAAACAACTCGCTCTACACACAATTATAAATATAAATAATTAATAATAATTAATTACTACTATAAAACACTCCAATCCACGACAACAGCTTCTGCTTCAATTAATTCCCTACGTTCTGAAATTGGGAGAGAGAAGGTAAGAGAGAGACAACTACACAACCACTAGGGATCTTTTGTTTTTTTTTTTTAAGTTAAAAAATGCTAGGTTCTTGTATGGTTGTGTTGTGTTTCTCTCTCTTTGTTGTTCTGATATGGATTAAGTTGTGGAGGCAGTAGTAATAGGTGTTGTGTGGTGGGTAGTTAAAGAGAGAATTGATTTGAAGGGTTGTTGGTGGAGGACAGAGGAGGAACAGTGTCGGGGCAGCGTTAATCGCGCCATCAACTCATTCTCCCTCGGCCAACGCCAAGGTGCATTAATAAATTAGAGCGAAGCAACAATCACAAAAGCGCGATTTACAGCACTGCAAACGCCGCCATGCCTTCTCTGCTGTGCTGTTCTGTGCTGTTCTGTGCTGCACCTCTAATTTAAGTTTCCAATCCCATTCTCCTTTATTTGTTTTTTCTCTCTCTGATTGTTGGCGTGAGTTTATGAGAGCCCTTTTTTTTTTCTTCTGACCACTTCTCCTTTTGTGTCTGTGGCCTGTGATGTGGTTAAGTAAGCAACTTAGCACTATCACAAAAACAAACTCACTCCACACTAAGTAACTTAGTACTCCTCTCATTCTTTTTTATCAAAAACAAAAATTCTAATTCTAATGGAATGGATGTCATTCATCTCATCTCCACCGTCCATACTACTTCCCATCATCATCCTACGTTCCATCTTCTTCCACGTGTCATCTCAAATACCTTTCTGCGCCCCACGTCCTTTTCTACCGGAAAACCCGCTTCTTTTTGTGACATATTGTCCTTTTTATCTTCCTTAATTTCTAGCATTATTATCCTTTTTATTTATTTCTCTTCAAATTCTTCTCTTCCCTCTCTACCTATCCATTTATATTTATTACTAATTACCATTACTTCCCATAGATAATACCTATCTACCTCTTAAAATTATATGATATGCTAGGCATTGGTTTATTTAAATTTTTGTAAGACTGGTTTATTGTGAGACAATGACATGAGTATAGGTATGCATAGAAGGAGTATTGAATTAAAAGAAACATTGGAGTTGGAAGAAATTTGTGGCATTTCCATAAGGGAGGGTTTGGTTTTCCTATGGCAATGAAGGAATGAAGTTTGGTGTAAATAGTTTATTGAGGTAGAGAGATTTTGGATGGTGAAAAAGAGGTAACTTGATCGGGTTTCCATAAAAATAATCATGTGGCCTCAAACATTATGTGTGGATGAAGGGGAACAGAGCGCCACCACATCGTGATCGTACATGTATTCTTTTTTTGTATTAAATTATGATTTGAATAAAAAAGAGGTAGCTAGTAGAATGAATGAATGAAGTGAAAGGGTTTTTGTTTGGTGTTGAAGTGAAGAGTCCACAGATTGTTATAATATTATGGAGTGACTCTTAGGTTTATGTGAGTGTCTCCTTAAACAATGTGCAATTAAGAGAGGAGAAGAAGGGGGTTGACTCTGGTGAGTATTTGGAGGAGGGCATTGAAGGTATATGTGGGAACGCATGATGAATAGTTTAATGAGTAAAATTGGAGTGGGAGTGTGATGATTAATACAGTTAGAGAATTGAGAGAAAGGGAAGGCGCCGACCTGCAATACCAGCGCATGACCATGAGACCATGAGACTGATGCCACAGACTTCCACCCCGTACTCTTGTTTATTTGTATCTATACTCCCACCATGCATCACTGCACCATTTCCATCTCACCTAAACTCAACCCTAAAGTCTATTTATCTTTCTCAATTACACACTTCAATTACTGTTAATCACCTCTACAACTTCTTTACACTATTCTCTTCTTTCATACAATACTACTAAAAAACTTTCTTTTTCATAACAATACTCACTTTACAAATTTTTCTAAAGCTCACATACTTAATTAACTTAACTCATTGAAAAACATATTATACTCATGCATGCCAGCTTTGTTTAGAATAAGAAAGCTGAAAACTATGAAATTTACTAATGATTTCTGGTATTATGGGACTTGGAATTCTTTTATATAATTTTATTCAGATTTGTCTTTATTGTTTTTATAATCATTAAACATCTTTAATTTATTTTTATATTTTTAACTATTGTGACTGGTAGAGAAGAGATAAATATATTTTAAATATCCTCACTAATGTTATAGACAAAATTAAAATATATTTAACCAAACAAGGTACAAATTATTTGTTAATTATTTTTTAATTATTAAAAATATTACATATTTAAATGGTTACATGTAAAATTTTCTTATGTGTCATTTATATACTTGATTCATTAATCAATTATGCAAATTATAATAAAAAAAATATTTGTTGATATTATTGTAACTTATTTAATGGAAGTTTTCACACTGATGTTAAAATTCATAAAGAAAATTATTTAACATCTATTTCCAGATCAGACAGAAAACAAATTGAAAAGTTTATATGTACTCAGAGCTTAGATTCCATAAAGATAGTATGATCAATAGCAATCTTTTAAAGATAATAATGGAATCACACATGAATATTAATTTCAGTGAATACAAAACATTACTGATTGAACAACCAGAATGTGGGGTTTAAAAGATACTGCTACTTACAACTTTTATCCAAAGAATTTTATTTATTTATTAACCGAATCTCTTTCTCCTGGATATAGATAATCAGAAAAGACTTAATTTAATTTTGAACATTTCATTTACATATATTGTTGTGGATTGCAAGTATGTCATTTTATATTCATTTCTCACACACTCACTGACTCACTCTCTCTTTCTCTCACTCTCTCTCTATATATAAGATAGATATTGCTTTTTTATAAAATAAAATTAATTCATACACTTTGGATAACTTAAATGAAATCAACTTATACAACTAGTTTTTGGTATTTGTTTGATATACATTAGGTATTAGGTGAGATAAAATTTATGAACTCTTTTACAACGAGTTTAAAGAAAGAGCATCAATCTAGCCAATAATAAAATCAACATTAATGGCCAACTAACAAAGTGTTAGTCAAATGATACATTATTACATAGCATTAGACTAGCTAACACTTATTGTGGATTGATAATTTAATTTTCCTAACACTCTTAGCATTGATGCTAAAAATAGCTTGATGGTTTTCTTCCTAGGTTATTTCATGAGATTGATACATGCTCCAATGCTATTTCATGATTTCTTTATCCTGAGTTGGTTTTAATTTGTTAGTTTCATTTTTCAAGGCAAGTAAAAAATATTAATGTTTTAATTCATTTCATACTTATACTTTTTTAATTTATTTATAATTGCTTTCATTTTTTTAGTGTAAAAAACTTTAGTTTGCTATTGAAGCCCATAATTTTCTGTGTAATGCTTTCAAAATTGGAAAATAAATGTTTTTATAATACTTCAACAAAATTATATAATGAAATAATAAATTGTGAGCTGAATGACTTATAAAAATTTGTATCTACAATATATATAAACTACTTTTAAGTGAGTAAAAAATGTCTTTTGTGAACAAGTCCAGTTTCAAATATTTTAAGAAAAGAAAATATACATGTATGGACCACTCATTTTTTGAATAATGTACGTGTATCATGTTACTTTACATGAAAATGAAAGAGCATAATCGTTTTGTACCTTACAAGAGGACTATGAACCAGCAATGCAGTGGCTCAAGTGTTATCAGCAAGGATTGTAACCAATATTCAGATCTGAAAGGTAGTTCATATACATTAGTTGTGTCTGAACTTATAAAAGTAAATGAATTATACATGCATGTATATATAATAAGGATCAGGGCATAGCTAGCTAAACCTAGGATGGTCCTGTAAATACTAGAAACAAATTATTCATATAATGGTATAGATAAGCTGTGAAAATTATTGTACTGATGATGCGTGTTTGGCTATATTTTAGTTTCAGTGTCACTCACCAGTACCAAATGCTGGTACTAATTAATTCACTCTGTGTCCTTTCTTTGTATGTTTATATGAGGTTGGAGGAATTTAAACTTTTATATTTATATAAGTTCATCCTTCCTTTTTCTACATTCACAAATTTACTGCTTTATATTTTTTTCCCCGTAATTAATTATGTCAATTTTCCTTTATTAATCACTGATGAAAAATAAAAGATTATGCCATGCCTTTTTAAGTTGGCTATAAAAAAATTGAAAAAAGAAATGCATGGTAAAATTTCTATAATTTTTTGCAAATTTTCTATTTCAGTGTGGAGAAAACATAAGTAGAAAGTGTTTTACACATCGACTGAATGACTAAGCAGTGTCATGTCTTTGCTCCTCTGTTGTGACTCGTGTTCACGCCTTCTTCCACACTGGTGTTGTGCTATCGTCACTCGCATTCACGCCTTTATTTTATTCAAAATACTTTAGATAACTTATTATACTAGGTTCTTTAAGTTGAAATAGACAATTTAGTTAATATATATATGTGTGTTTTATTATTCAAATTGTTTGACTATAAATTATTTGTTGTATGACTGATCTTGAGTTAACTTTAAAAATGAGACATCGATTAATTGAAAAGGAGACATACAATATAGTTTTGACATGTTAGTTCTTAATTAAATTAACTGGCAAAAAAATTTATTTTTTATTTTTTTAATACATAAAGTAAAGCATTGATTAACGTAAAAAAGGTTATCTCAGCCACCTGAATCGATTTAAAAAATTATCTTTTTTTTTATGTTTGTTGATGATTTAAACTGACATAAAGTAAAGTTTTTACATCATGTAATTAATCAACATAAAATAGAATTTTTTTACCTCACATAATTAATAAACGTAAAATATATTCCTTTTAATTATACATGCATTTATATGAATTCTTAAACTAATGTAATTTCACTTAAATAATGAAAAGTAAAAAAAAATATTTTACACTAGGTTCTGAGCATTTAATCTCCAATATTCCAAATAAAACGTTATATCTAACATTTTATATTATATTGTTAACATGATTTTTTCTCAAAATTTTGTGTGTATTGTGTTTTGCCCTATTTATTAAAGATTGGGTATAAGAATCTTGATAAGATTTTATGAGGGTTGTTGAATCTCTTATAATGTATCTTTGAGGATTGGTTGTTGTTTTGTAGAGTAATGGTGTTGAGCATGTTGGTTTGACCATTTATGGGAGGACAGTTGGTTGAGTTGTGGAGCTCTAAAGATTGTTTTCCCTTAGTTTGGCTAAAGATGCAAAGGTGGCTGAGCTTGGAAATTGGATTAATGGTGTTTGGGTGTGGTACTTTGTTTGGCGTAGATCCTTTTTCGAATGGAAAAAGTCTTTGGAAGAGCAGTTGGTTCAGTTGTTGCAAGGGACGAAGTTGGAACTGGGGAAGGAGGATTGTTAGATTTGGAAGGTTGGGGGGATCCAAACTTTTACGGTTAACTCAGCCTATGTTCAAGTTAGGAAGGATATAGTTGGTGAGGTCTCTCCAGTTTACAGTAAGTTGTGGAGGTGCAAAACTTTGCCTTCTGCTTTGATCACAATTTGGAGGGTGATAGAGAATAAGGTTGCTACAAGGGTAAATCTGGTAAGACGCGGGGTGGTGATTGAGAATCCCTTGTGTTGTTTGTGAGGAAAGGTGGAAGAGTCGACCAATCATCTATTTTTCTTCTGCGACTTCGCTTGGCGTGTTTGGTGTCTTTGTTTTAAGTGGCTAGGTGTGTCGTTTGTTATTCATAAGGATCCTTTGGCAAATTTTTTACAGTTCAGGTTATGTCAGTCTTCATATTCGGTTTGTGGTGCAATTTGGGTTGGTGTTGTGAGTGGTATTTGGAATCATAGGAACTGTATGTCCTTCGATAGGGGAGTGGTAGATGCGCTCGAAGTATTCGCCTTGGTACAGGTAAAAGTTTGGTCTTTGATTTACGCAAAGTCCTATTGTGCTTCCTTCGCGTACTTTAATTGGGTTTTGAACCCAGTGGATTGTATGAGGATGGTTGTTTAATGTTTTCATTTGGTTAGTTTGGCTGTTCCTTAGATAATCAGGTAGGTGTTTCTTGGTAGGAGTATGGTAAGGTGTTGTGTTCTTTATGTATAAGGGGTAGACCACCCCTGAAGTGGTTCCGATTTATTTATTTTTTATTACTGATAAAAAACGATAAAGAAAGATCTCACTGGTGGGAGGTGAAGACCTTTTTGCATTGTCAATGGTTTACGAAGAAATTATGTTATGGACCTTTCATTTTGGTAGTGTTGCTCATCTTTCTCTATCTACTTCAATTCTTTTTCATCACTCTAAAATGTATCTTTATTTTATTTATTATTTTTTAATAAAAAATATAATTTTTTTTCAGGATTTATAAATCACATTAGTGTTTACACAAGTTAACTTTTATCACAATTTATTTTAATTCAATACATAAATTAATTTCGTTGGCAATATTATAGTGGTCTCAGATTCAACAAATTTTTATTCTAATAAAGAATCAAACACACATTTTCCCATCACTATAATTGATTTCCAACACAAGGATATCTAATCACTATCAACACCTCAAGTTAATTAATTCATTAGCAAATTGATGTGTTTTTGTAAGAACTTAATTAATTGACTTTCAAGAATTATTTTTATGGCCTTTAAGAAGTTTAGTACGAGAAAGTTGATATTCTATTCAAAGCTCTTCAAATTTATGTCAACAAATTTCACCACAAAGCTTATCAAAATAAATTTTTTATTAAAGTAGACTATTTATGATACAATTTCTAATATTCAACAAAATAAAAAGATATAAGTTGTGACCATATGATAATTACTTAATTGAATTGTGTGAGAATGTCTCACCTCAACTTCATTCATTGAGATTAAGATTAAGAAAAGAAAGTATATTTAAATTGTTATTGATTTCGACTCTTAAGTGATGTGAAACTATTGAATGTGTCAAAATAAGTACGTCAGTCAAGGTTCATGGGAAACAAGGTTTGTTTTTTTGAATCATTTTCCATTCTCCATGGTAGCGAGGATTATTCATCTTTAGAACCTCTTGTCCATGGTCGGTATTAATGTTCTGACCACAAAGTTTGTTGTGATAACATCGTTAGGGTCAATTATCATAACTGAGGTCTTGTAAATTTTAAAGCTTAGACTTTTGTCATGATTTTTTCCTTAAACCGTGTCTCCAACGATAAAGGGTGAAAGATACATTTAATTTTTTTTAACGATGTGAGATTACTTGGTGAAATAAATACTTGAAAAAGTAATTATACGTGGAATAAATACTTTAAAGAGTAATTATATGTGTGTAAATAATGTTTGATAAACTATTTGCAATAAAACTTTAGAAGATACAATAAATATAACTTCCTAAAAAGTTTTAAAATATAAAACTCATAAAGCACTAATTAAAGAAAAATTATGGGTAGTGTCTTTTGTCTCAAAAAAAATGAACACGGCAAGTATAATTTACCCTAAAAGTAATCAAAGAATTAAAAAGATTAGTAGTTTCATACAAATATTGATTCCTCCAATTTAGAAAGAGAGTTGAGAATGGAAAATGTGTACATATATAGAGATAAAATTATATATATATTTCATGATTTTCTTGTAGTGATATATATATATATATAACATTTTTTTTATTTCTATTTATGTTATTATTTTATTATAATATTTTCTACTTTCTCTTTAACCAAATTACTTAAAAGGTCATGTTTACACATTTTTTATTTACCTTTCTTTCCTAGCACTTTTTTTCTGTCGCCATTGTTAATTACCTACATGTGTAATTTCACGTCAAGAAAGTTTCAATTAGTGTAAATTGAAATAGTTTATTTCAATATCACTTGCATTATTTCACTTGGGTTTTCAAATTTGGTGAATTTTCAAAACCAAACTAAACACACACACAAGTGAAACATTTACCATTTCATATGTCGATGTCATAGTGATTCCATTGGTGTTGTGGTTAATGAAGTCTATCGGAGTGTAAGGGACAGATTTTGTTTTCTATCTCTGGTATCGGACAAAGTACGATATACCTCTTCCAAGGCTCCATCCACAGTGAAACCACCTAGCTTCTGCAGACAGGTGAAGGCCAACCATGTTATAATAAAAAAAAAAAAAGAGGAGGAGAAGGATGTTTCCTGTAACAAATGCTATTATTTCCATCTCCATGACAGTGTTTTTCTGGATTTTATCCAAATTAAGTATTAGGAGAAAGAACATTCCAACATGGGATGCTGTTTTCATCAAATATTATGCTAACCTCCACTATAGTTATAAATTAATTTGCACACAAAAAGTTTTGTTTTTCAATAAGTTGTTAACAACTTAACTTAGGTGTATTGAAATACACATTGAAATTCTATTGAAGCAAAAGCTTCCATTTTTTTTTTGCTGTCATATAGACAGAAACACACACTTATTGATATATGTTCATATATGTTGGAAGTTCGGTCCGTATCGAAACCATTAGTAGTTAGTTTTTTATATGAATGACATATTTTTGGACATAAATGCAGTGAAACCTTATTCCTGTAGCGGAATAGATGGAACGTTTACTGGTTTAGGCAACAGCAACTTACTGTTATGTCGAAAATAGCATTGATCGATCTGACAAGCTCACGTCTTGTACCACTGCTTCCCTGATTGGTGGTACAAAGTTAATTAGTCCAAGGACAAGTGGACAACACAGCTACACTATGCCTCTTATTATTGACAGACTCATTACTTTTATCTGTTTATGTTTATGCACGTACCACTCCTACTTGGGATTGTCATTAGCCAAACTCATTTTTCTTCCACAAGTCAAATCTTTTCTTAAAAAGATCATAATTTTAACTTACCAAAACATTTTTTTTTCACACACTTTCTAACATTGCAATGCATGTTAGACAAAGTAAGTAAATATGGTAACATAAGCCAATATCTTAGATCCTAATTCGGCTCTATAAGTAGATGGACTTGGATGATCTAGTAATTAAATTAAAGTAAAGCAGAATGATACGTAAGGTAAAAATGTAAAAAAAAACATTATTTACGCACAGAATGGTTATGAAGTGTAGAAGGGTTTGTTGTGTTTATGAAGGAAGCAGGGTGTGATTATTGAAGGGAGAATATTTGCTGTGAAAAAATAAATTGACATGTATGTAGCAGGAGTATGTACGTAGCAGTACGTAGGTGGAGTTAGATTAAAATGTTTAAATTATTATGCATGTTCCCTCATCCGTCCATCTCTGAATCTGTGTCAAGTGTCACCTACATATGTCCATCATGAAGGCAACAATTTTGTACGGAAGAGAAGACGTTGTCTCTTGATGTCCGTTTTATGACGAAACTGACCTTGTAAAACAAACCTGTGTCAAGTTGAGTTTCTGTTGTTTTTATTCTTATGATTTCTTCATTGAGTTGAGATGCGTATATTTCAATTTCAACCAGGGTAATATGTCACTGTCAACTTTACAAATAATCACAGCTGGCGTGCTACACAAGCCAAATAGTAATTCAACTCTCTCTATATATATGGGGTTGCCATGCTGGACACCATCCACCGCATCATCTTCAAATGAAATAGGTCATAACATTTCTTCTATTATTTTATATTTTTACTGCTTTTTATTTTATTTTTTAATCATTTTCAACATATGTGTTTCAATTATTTCACCTTAACCCTTTAGAAAAACTAATTTAAACTTTTACATCCTTAAAACTAATTATATATATATATGTTTAAACTAACATAAATAAAACATATTTATTTAGTTAGAATATGTAATATTTTTTTTCACATAATAAATATAGATGTTCATATATATACATTTATATGAGTAGATTAATTTAAAATATACTTTACTCAAACTGATTATATATATATATATAAATATATTCATCATATTATTATTAATATTTTATGTATGCTACTCAAACAATTTCAACAAAAATATTTGGCACATAAGAGTATATTAAATTCTTAAACATAATTTTTTTAATTTATCACCATCTGATTTCTTAATCTATTTGATCAAACTAAAAATTTGATATTAGTGAGTCGTGAACATACTCATATATAAGACAATAAGACTCACCTTCAACCTAAAATCTTAAGAAACCTAAAATCTTAAGAATAAGTTTGGGGTCAACATGAATTCTAAGTAACATCATCATACGATGTATTATTGAATCAGTGGATAGGGGCGAGACGAAATATTTTCTGAATTTTGGAAAGTCAAAACCTTACCAAGTGCATTCTTGTAATTTTTCTGAAATTTTTAATGACGGTTCTCTCCTGAACCATCGTTATATGTGTGCTTGTGTGTAATCTGCGACAGTTCCTCATGAACCGTGGTCATAAGTGTGTTCTTGAACCTATTCATTCGCGTGTACTCCTTACACTCTCACTCCACTTCATCTTCATCCTCCTCACTCTCCCTCGCGCCGCCCCTGCAACTTCCATCTACCTCCCTCCAGCATTGCTCAACTGCAACACTCAACCGCACCACTCAACCGCGTCACTCTCTCTACCATCACGCGTCCTCCATTAGCGCACCACACACCGACCAGCCCTCCTCCTTCTTCCACTCCTCCAGCCCTCCTCCTTCTTCCACTCCTCCAGCCCTCCTACAGCCCTCCTACAGCCCTCATCCCTCTTCCACTCCTCTAGCCCTCCTCCGCACGTGTCAAACCCTTGAGGGGCGAATCTAATAAACGCCCACCCTTCACCTCCGTGCGGCAACACCCACCACACACATACTGCCAGGACTGGTGCACGATGTCTCTCTAAATCCTAACTATTTTAATTAATTTGATAATAAATATTTACATGTATGTGTTGATTAGGGTTTGTGGAAACTTCATTTAGTAGATATTTGATGGAGGAGTCCTAACATTGAAGAGAAGAGTGATAGATTTAGAGTTAGCAAAAATTAGCATGAAGAAACTTCAAATGATCATAACTTTTGATAGAGAAGTCGGATGGAGACGCGTATAAAATGAAAGTTGCTCAAAATGAGGTAACGAATAACATAGCCAATATCCAAAGGGTCCACCAAAAATTCCAAAAATTCATTGTTTACTATAAATATTACTTAGGGTTTTTTCAGGTATTTTAAGGTTTTAGTACTCATACTTACACTTGTCAGAAAATTCTGAAATTTTGCATGATGTTTCCTAGTATAAATTAGAGATCTATCAAACCATTATGATTATGATTACATTACATTCACAAATTTATTACTCATACATTACATTACATTACATAATGTTATGTGTTCTAACATGAAATCTTATTATTTCAGTGCTTATTCTGGATATAACATGTTGAGTGAAAGAAGAGAAATGGTATATGCAAAGAAACCCACTTGGATGCACCTTAAGGTAACCATGTATAACACTTTAGAATGACATAAAGTTTTTTCATATATTTATAGAACTTTTTGTAAACTTTCATATTTAAATTATGATATTACATGTATTATTATTCTAGAAATTTGATATTTTATGCAGGATTTGAGTGAGTATATAATAATAAAACATTTTAAAAAAATACACTTATAACGATAGAGCCCACTAGAACCGTCTTTAAAAGCACGCCAGAAGCACTTATAAGGACGGTTCCCACTAGAATTGTTGTTATAAGTGTATTTTTTATTAATTTTATTTATTTATTTGGCTGAGTGATAGTTTTTACACGTTTCATTATAAACAGTTGATTTATAACGACATTCGCAATAACAACGATTCCATAATTCTCTTTATATGGTAATTTTAACCGTCGTTAAAAGATTTTTCTGTAGTAGTGTAGGAACATGTACTACAATACATAATAGTCTAAAGGATAACTTCAAACAATTTTAAATTGCTTTCTTCACCTCTAAACAGAACTAGGTCTGGAAAGGGTGTGGGTTGTGGTAGTTTGGACTATTTGGAAACAACTTTTGATCGTTTTCCAAATGGAGTGTTAATTTTGAAAAGGTATTATGTGAGGCACAATTGAAGGTATCAACATGGATAAGGAACAAGTTCCCTAGATCAAAATTTACATATTCAAATTGGTATATTGATCCTATAAATTGTGTTAAATCGCTTCTTTAATTAGGAAAGAAGACCTTAGTGCATGATATCAATCACACACCAATTTTCACATAATCGTATTTTTCTACACATGATTTTATCTGTGTCAAAGATAGGTAGTGTGTTCCAAGTGTGAAGGAGTGAAGAATAACAAAACAAACAATTGAAATGAAATATAATGAAGGAAATTATACTACAAAAAAATCATATTTACCGACGGATTTTTATCCACGTACCTGAATCCATAGGTAAATTCAGCATTACCTACGGATATCTTCCACTAATCTGAATCCGTAGGTAAATTCAACTTTACCTATAGATTATTATCTATAGATCTCTATCCGTAGGTGAATTTTACATTATTCACAATTTTATCCACGAATTTATATCTAAAATAACTTCAATATTATTACTATTTATTAATATAAATATTTTTATTAACAATATTAAAATTATTAAAAATATAAATAATCTTAATAGTTTTAAAA
>Ga0123341_1001083_pt1 | contig 19462 bp, 19 predicted proteins | sample Turbeapinknodule_FD_89959 | JGI IMG/M metagenome (GOLD analysis project Ga0123341, IMG submission 89959) | Root nodule microbial communities of legume samples collected from Mexico - Turtle bean Mexico pink nodule | ecosystem: Host-associated > Plants > Roots > Nodule | place: Mexico: Nepantla...
CAATAAAAGTTCAATGTGTCTTTACAAATGCGATAAATTCAATAATTTATTAACATAAAATTAAAGTTTAAGGTGTCTATTTGTAGAAAGACAAAAATTAAGAAATAAATATTTAATTTTAAAAATTTGATAGAAAAAATCGATTTAAAAATAAAATAAAATTTAAGAACTGTTTTTTGACAAATCCATAAAATTTGAAATGGAGGAAGATATTTGCTCACCTTTAATCGCTCCGATACTGTATCTTATAATAGAGTATTTTATTGTGTATGTGAATTTTAATAGGATAAAAATATAACGTTTTTTATGATATCAGTTAATAAAAACATTTGTAGCATAATTTTTTTATTAAATTTAATGTTTTAAATTTAAATTCCTTATAACTTCTTGCTTTATAAAGAAACTATTTTCTTAAACTATCTCACTTGATAATACGAAGATATCTTTCTATATTCTCGTATAACAATTTTTGTAAATATTCAGTGTTTTCTAAAGTCACAAGTGAAAAATGGATAATAATATTACAAAAGAATTTTAAAACACTCGAATATTTATTACTAAATTTGGAAGAATTTTTTTAATATTTTTTCATGTGTATATTTTCTTATCTTCTCATGTCTTTCACGCATTACTGCACTTAGTCTTAAACGAGATACTTATATTTCTTTAAAATTTACTTTCTTTTGTTTTTATCTTTAAACTAAATTTGAATAATTTTTATAGCTAACAATGATAAAATTTTCATACATTAAATATTTTTTTATAAAATACAAAAATAATAATCATATATTAACTTAAGATAGTGTTTTTAAGATCTGTAAAATGTTATGAATTAAAAGTCATGATGAGATAAAGCATGACGTCATATTCGGCAACGAATCAGATCGAATCAGAAGGCTGGAGTCAAATCCGGGCCATGGATTTGTCTGATAAGCATTGTTCATCACCAAAACATTTAAACATCTTTTATTATTATTTGACAAATTATTTATTTATATTTGCAATTTGTGTATAATAGTTGAAACAGAAAGAGAGAATAAGAAAGGGATAAGAACAAAGAGAATCCAAGAGAGAGAAAGAATGAAAACGGCGTTAGTCTTTGAACGGTCACCTTGAATTCTTCTCACTCTCTTCCCAATTCCTGTTTTCTCATCAATCTTCTTCACTTCACACTCAGGTACCTCTTCTTCTTCATCTCTTCCTTTTCTTTCTCGTTTTAAAAACGAAGATTTCGATGTGTTGTGATTCTTTTCATTCATTATTCATTCTGCGCTTTTCTCTTTTGCCCCCAAACTGTGAACTCATCATTTCCAACCACAACTCGCCATCTATACTCGTATTTTTCTTGTTTTCAATCCTAATTTCTTTTTTTTTCTTCTCTTTATGATTCTTTGCCAGATTCTTAAAACTCGTCGATTTGTTCAGAAATTCCTTTGCTGAATCAAGATTTCAATACGTTAATTTTTTCTTTAAAGTTGTTACTCACCCTCCATTAAATTGGAACTTTTGTTTGTCGTCTAATTTCTCAAAACTCATGCTCCTCTTTATCGAACTTTCATGGCACTTGTCAATTTTTATATTTGATTTTATTTATTTATTGCAAACAGTTATATCTTTCATATAGTTGAACAGTGTGATTTTCTGGAAAATGCTTGAGTGGAGAAGCACTCAGCAGAATCTCTATTTGCAATCATTTCAGATTCAAATACATTTAAGAGCAGTAAAGAGAAATGTAACTTCCTAGAACAACTATAAGCCACTAATCTTGAATCTGGCTATTCAGCTTTTCTGGACGTTAATTTCTAGGAATTGAAGCAATTTCCAATACAGATATGTTGCTTGTCTTTCCATTACTCATGCTAGTTTTCTTTAATCTTGTGAATGAAGAGAAAAGTACAAGCTTAGATGGCTCTTTGGTGGCTGGAGTCTTCTTTCTAATTTCAGTCTTGAAAAACATTTTCTTATATTTTGTCTAAAACATTTTCTTATGCTGGAATGCAGCATTGCTGAAGTTTTCCTTGCATTTCTCTCCATTCCTTTGCTATTTTGAACATTTTTTCTTAACTTCTAACAAATATGTTACTCTTGTTGTATTATCTGTTGCACTATGGTGAAAGCAATATAATAAAAACTAGAGAAAACAATCCAGAATCTTTTTCAAGTTTAACCAACTAGAGCGTGAAATCTTACTATTTTTACCCTCTTTTGCATCACGGTTGGCAAATTAGGTGGCTGATCCTTCAAAGACTATTTAATGTTATCCAGAGACACATTCCAAGTGGGGTTGACCCCTTTTAGTGCCTGAAGGTGTCTTTTAGTGCCTGAGGGTGTCTTTTAGTGCCATTGACTACATTGTATTGGAACCCAAACTTCTCACCAGTTTGGGTTTCAAAACGTTGGATGCAAGTGCACTAATATCCTTTCCAACTTAGTGGTGTTTCTATTTTTTTGCAGTTGCAAAGCAGTTGCTGCTATTTTGTGTGTGTTTATTACTTGGAATATCCATCTGGTATGAAGTCTGCGCATCATATTTGCTTTGTTTCTTAAGAATAGGTTAATATATTTGTTTGCTTCTTGTATTACTATTTATTTGTATGCAGCATTTGCAGTCATAGGAATATTATCAATGACACTTATTTTTCCTGTCTATCATTTCCTTTGATTTAAGTTTTCTTTTATTTCCCTTCTTCAAGAAAGTAAAGTTAATGTGTGTGTGTTTTTTTTAATTCAGTTCGGAATGGGAATATATCTCAGCACTCCCAAAACTGAAAAGTTTTCTGGAGATGGTGAAAGTGAGCGTCTTAGATATGGTTTATCATCCATGCAAGGGTGGCGCGCAACAATGGAAGATGCTGTGAGTAATCATTGTAAAAGTTGCTTGTTTTATAAATCAAATGACTTTTGCATATAAATCCAGAATTCCAAAGTGAATAACTATAAACCACTTGGTATTATGGCAATGTCTAGTACGAAGTATACTGAATTGATTGGGTGTTATGCTTCTTGGTATCTGTCAATATTTTTATAGTTGCATTATTTCCCCCCTTTTCCATCAGTGCCTCAATTTGTTAAAAACTAGTATGACACGTGGAATGACAATGAAAGTTGCTTAAAAAAAGTTTGAGTTGATTGTAAAAGCAACTCTTGCTTACAAATAAAAAAAATATCATCGTAATAAATATTGTTATATATCATAATCAAGTCTAAATAAAAAGAATATCAAATAATGAGTTGCTTGGAGTTGTTTAAAATTTCTTCTATTTGAACTAATTGAATGTGAGTTGCTTGAAGATGATGACACCGTGGGACTCATGTTTCACGTTTTTCAATGTGTGAAGCAACTCATGTGAGTTGCTCTCATTGGAGATGCCTTAACACACTTTACTGGAAGTTGAAATTCATTGGAGATCACAAAATCACGAGTAATTAAAAATGTGAGACCCACAATTTTTTTTTTAAATTTCAATTAATTTCAACCAATAAGAAGGAATAACAATACATTGTTTCCCTAGGCATGTAAGCATGCTGAGTTTCAGTTGGTCCTGACTTGAGCAGGTGTTTGTGCTGTTGGGCTTACTCCAACAACACATCGTTGCCTTAGACATATAAACACTAAAAGAGTGTGTAGCTAGCATTTATCTTTTAATAATATTATGGTTTGTGGATTCACATTAAATGTTTTGTTGGAGAAAGATGGACTTTCATGTTTTATTTATCTTGTTCTTTTATATTTTGATGCATGCAGTTCACAAGGGGACATCGTTAATTATTCTTTTACAGTTTGTACTCTCTTTAATCATGGTAGAAACAGATAAATATTTGTTAGCAAATTCCAAGAAAGGTGGAAGTCCCAGCATTTCTGTAGTCTCATTCTTCTAGCTATTTTTTCAATAGTGTGTGGCAACAATAGTATATTTGTAAAATACCCGATTGATCTCTTGTATGCATAATTGAGCTTGCCTTCTCATTTCAAAAGTTGCAATGATTTGTCTAGTGAAATGTGATTTCAGGAGTAAATGTGATGACATCGATTCTGCTTTTAAATTTTTATCTCTTAATTCATTTTATTATTTTTCACTCGGATTGCTCGTTAATATGCTGTTGATCTTTTTTACTCTTTTCATTTTGTTAGCATGCTGCATATACTGATCTGGATGATTCGACTTCATTTTTTGGTGTCTATGATGGTCATGGAGGTGAGGTTTGAAAATTTTGGCTACTTTTATGGCAGAATTCCGTTTTTACTACTTTATTACTAATTTACAGATGTTTTTTAGCACGTTAGGGTGGTATTTTACTTTTTTCATTCCAGCTCTTTTGGAGAGCATCTCACACTCCTAATCCTACCTACTTTGTGTCTAAGAAGGCATGGAAGAGTAATTTACAATTTCTTCTAAAAGATAAGAGAAAGTAAAGAGGAAAAGAAAAATGAAATTTGGAAGCCCTATATAATCTAATAGAAAAATTTCTCTGAATATTCCCAAACGAGACACTTCCGCAGAACCCAAACCATGGTCTAAAGGGTATTTCTATTTTTTTCTAGTAAAATTTATTTATCTATTCTGAAGAATTGATAAAGTTAACTTTTGTGTTGCTTCTAGTTGTAGTTGATTTCAGCTTTTGAGGCATGAATTAAATTTAAAAAAATTTGACATATCTTTTGTGACTTGGGCATGGATTATAATGGGACATGCATGAAGACCCTGGTGCATTACCTTGCTTCATTCAATCCCATTTACACCATTGTAACTTGTGTTCCTTGATTCTAGATTCTCAAGATAGAACCTCACAGGGCTTCCATCTCTTGGTCAACTGTATTTTCTGCCGTGGTTGTAAATGCGTCTATACTTATGCTCTATTTATTGAATTGATTTTCAAAGAGATTCTGTTTGGCCCTTTTCAAACCATTTTTTATGGTAGAAAAGATCAAGGTTCTTTTATGCTTATCCTCCTCTACTACTTGGGTTTTTACTATTGTGTGCCATATATTTGACTTGTGCTACAAATTTCAATAATCCCCAACAAAACAAGAGGAAAATACTTCATTAATTATTTCTAGTTTGAAATCAGGTAAGGTGGTTGCGAAGTTTTGTGCAAAGTTTCTCCACCAAGAGGTGCTAAAAAGTGAAGCATACGTAACTGGAGATATAGGAACCTCCCTTCAGAAATCCTTTTTAAGGTTAGATTTAAAATAGTGTCCACTTCTATACAGTACTTAATGGAAGTGCCTGAATTTTGCAATTAAAAGACAAACTGGTTTCAATATTTCATTCTTGCAAGGAGTTGAACTTTTATTCTATTAAAGAGTTTCGATTTGGTTCATCAGCTAAGATCTCAGTTTTGTAGTTCTTATTTTCTATCTTTTTCTTTTCTTTTAATACACTAAGAAATATTATTAGCAATGGTCCCTCTCAAAGTTACTTAGGTTTGTTTTATTTTATGCACTTGAATAATTGGAAGAGTATGAAGAAATTATATTTATCCTTTTTAAGTGACAAGTTGTAGCTCAATTATTAGTTGCTGATTATGGTTTGCGTATTCATTAATTTACTTTGTCCTGTTAAGCTTAGATATTATTCAGCAGAAATGGAGTACAATATTACATTGCTTCTCTTTCCTGGTCTAATTGAGAAAAGAGTAACTATTGATTACTTATACATCTCTCACTGCACAGTAAAACGAAAATACAAAAGTAAAATGTTACAAACTGGCATTTTCAATATTATGCAGAATGGATGAGATGATGCGTGGTCAAAGGGGATGGAGGGAATTATCAATATTGGGGGATAAGATAAACAAGTTTACTGGGATGATAGAAGGTTTGATTTGGTCACCAAGAAGCAGTGATGGTATCCGAGTTGATGATTGGGCTTTTGAGGAGGTAAGTGTGACATTTAAAGATGGATATCCTAAATAATAATCTTCAGTATCACTTCTTCATTGGATATACTTGGTAAATTGGAGCATGCTGTGTGGCTTTTAGTAGAAATTTTCTTCTGTATCTCACAAATTTGAATTTACTAATTGCAATCAGGGGCCTCATTCTGATTTTGCTGGACCAACTTCGGGAAGCACTGCCTGTGTTGCAGTTATTAGAAACAACCAACTTGTTGTTGCAAATGCTGGTGATTCGCGATGTGTGATATCTCGGAAGGGTCAGGTAACTTCAGAGTGGAAATTCTTGGAAAATTAATTATGCATATTACATTAATTATGCATATTATCCACAGGCAGATACATACATAGGTACAAAAATTCTATTTTGCTTGTCTAAACACTATACATTATTTGGGAATGTGTGCCTTAATTTGGCTGGTCTAAGTTATTAAGGGGGCTTTTTTTGAAGGCATACAATATGGTTTGTCCCTCTTTTTTTGTAAACTATATGCATAGATGTTGTAGATAAATTACTTACAATGTTTTGCTATGGCTGTCTTCTACAGGCATACAATTTGTCTAGAGACCACAAACCTGATCTTGAGATTGAGAAGGAAAGAATCTTAAAAGCTGGTGGTTTTATTCACGCTGGGCGAGTTAATGGAAGTTTAAATCTTGCAAGAGCTATTGGTAATGTATCTATGGGCCAGTGAACTTTTTAAAATGAATAATTATGCTTCTTTCTTTATTTCTTCTTTCTTTCATTTATAACTTGAGTGGACTGTCTGGGCTGGGCTTCTGCATCTTTAGCTCAGGAATATCCATGAATTTTGTGTACTTGATGAATTCAACACCCAAACAACTTGTGTTTTGCATGTTTTATGTTGGTTCTTTACACGAAAAGGAAAATGATTTAAAACCATGTAATTGGAGATTTCAAAATTGTATGTGTACTCATGAGTCATGATGATATTTTCTTCGTGAAGATACAGATTCCTTTGGGATTTTGTGGGGGATTGGAAATGGTTTATAATGTTTTCATTCTTTAATAAGTTTCAATTAACTGCAGGTGACATGGAATTTAAACAGAATAAATTTCTTCCTGCTGAGAAACAAATTTTAACTTCCAATCCAGACATAAACACTGTAAGTTTGTTATTGTAATACAATTCAGCTAGCTGCCTCAGTGATAAATGTGCCACCGTTTCTATTTTTCTATATAATGGTAGGATCCATAGTAAAATGCATGGATAGGGCTTATTAGTAGTCTAAAGTATTAAACTTTATGTATGCATCTGCTATGACTAATACATTATTGTTGATTTCATATTTTTTACAGGTTGAGCTCTGTGACGAAGATGAATTTGTGGTGTTAGCTTGTGATGGCATATGGTATTCTTCTGGCTTCCTCATCTTCATTTGATTCGGAATGTTATGATGTATTTAGAAGATGTCATTTACATTATTAAAGTGTGATGATAAGCACCAATGGATTTTCATTCTAGGAACAGTAGTGACTAGGGGTGGTCATGGATTGGATTTTTCAAAATCCAATCTAGATCCAATCCAAATCCAAATAAATGGATTGGATTTAAAATCCATATCCATTTTAACTAGATCAAATTTAAATGGATTTTTTTTAAATCCATTTAAAGTGGATTAAATCTAGATTCAATCCATTTTGTTAATTAGATTAAATCCACTTTGTCAATTACATTGAATCCATTTTAATATGGACACAAACTAACTTGGCTCGAACTAGGCCTAAGCCGACTCAACCTGAATGCAGACCAACTCAGTTCAACATCGGCCCGGGCCTGGACGACTCGACATCAGCCCGAGCCTGAACGACTCGACATCAACCCGGGTCCGAACGACGAACGACTCAACATTGACCCGAACCCCGACGACTAGGCAACGGCTCGGGCCCGAACGACTCAACATCGACCTGAACCTGGACGACTAGACAATGGCCCGGGCCTGGATGATTCAACATCGGTCTGGGCCCGTTTGGCTTGACATTGGCTCGGGCCTACTCGACTCGACATTGGCCCGAGCCTGGACGACTTGACATCGGCCCTAACTTGGACGACTCAACATCGGGTCGGGCCCACTCTACTCGACATCGATTCGGGCCCGCTCTACTCAACATCGATTTAGGCCCGTTCGGCTCGACATCGGCTAGGGCCCGAGAGATTCGAAATTGGCTTGGGCCCGATCAACTCGACATTGGCCTGGGCCCAGTAGACTCGACATCGACCTGGGCTTGCTCAGCTCGACATTGGCTTGGGCCCGTTCGGCTCGACATCGGCCTATGCTCGGGAGACTCGACATTGACTCGACCTTGCTCGGCTTGAGATTGGCCCGGGCCCGAAAGACTCGACATTGGCCCGGGCACATTCGTCTTGACATCGGCCCACGCCAACTCGACTTGACATCAGCCTGGGCCCGCTCGGCTTGACATTGGCCCGGGCCCGCTCAGCTCGACATTGATCTGAGACCGCTCGACTCGACATCGGATGGATTGTCTTAGCTTAACTTAGATAGGGTCAAGTTAAAATCCATCCCAAAATGCAATTTGGATAATCCAAAAATGTATCCAATTTATATCTAATCCATATCCAATTAAATGGATTGGATTTAAAATCCAAAAATATAGTTTTGTGTTTGAAATAAATCTATTTAAATGAATTAAAACTAATATGGATATGGATAATTATGGATTGGATTTTGTACTTTGAATTTTTTGCCCACCCTTAGTGGTGACTGTTATTTGTGTCTTGTGTGGGTGGAATGAGTTTCTTGATTCATACCTATACACTGATGCAAACACCTGTAGTTTCAGAAATCACAAAAACCTGGCCTATTTTCAGTTTCCATCCCACAAATGTCTTAATTTACCCTTTTTCAGATAGATGTAAATTGATGCCTTACTATGCCAATGGCATCAATGGCATCCACAAAAGCATTGTTGATGGAATGTGTTAGGACACAACATAAGGGAAATAAGGAAAAAGCTTGGAGGGTGTATCATAGGAGAAACAAAGGGTATGTGGCAGTTCAGTGGTTAGGAAGGGTTGGTCTTTAAATAAAGACTAACCGGTTTGGGGGAAGGGGACTTTTTGTGGATTCAGTTTGTAAACAGGATAATTCCTGTGGAGAAGGAAAACTTCTTTTCCTTGGTTGATATTCGAATACATTGCACAGTTCCACTAATAATACGGAGGTCATTCAGTATTTTTTTCTCGGTGTCTTTGTGGTGTATCAGTGAGTGAGTTCAGTGTACGTAACAATTGGTCCAACTTGACGGATCCAAAAGAAAAATTGAGGTCAAGGAGTAAGGGATGGAACAGAGAACAGGGGCATTAGAAAAACTAATCAGCGAACGGTGGAGATGAAGACAGAGATTCACGGGTTGAAGGAGAGTCTTCTTGACATAAAAGAATTGCTGAGGGACATCAAGAAGGGAGATAGAGCGTCCGACGGAGGGGAAAACTTGGTGAATGAGGGAGAAAGGAGTGAACGGTCACGACACAGGTCAAAATCTGATATGGAAGAGGAAGGAAAACTGAAATCATGGACACGGAGGGTGGAGTTACCCAGTTTTGAGGGTACAGATTCGTCGGGATGGTTGGCAAGAGCTGAAAAGTTTTTCGAAGTGCAGAATGTATCAGACCAAGAAAGTTTGCATCTGGCTTTCATCAGCATGGAGGGCAGTGCTAACTCTTGGTTTACGTTTTGGAGAAAGAACTCCAAGAACCATTCTTGGGAAGAATTTTCTATGGCTTTAGACAAGAGGTTTGGGGAAAAGAAAGGTGTTCGGTCTTTGAGAAGCTAGCCAAACTCAAACAGAATGGGAGAGTGGAGGATTACATTCAAGATTTTGAGGGGCTAGTGTCCCAGGTACCGTTGACAGGGGAAGAGTAGTTACTGGGATATTTCTTCGCGGGATTGCAACCCAGAATTCGAAATCAGATCAGACCCCATGATCCAAAAGAAGTGATGAGGGAAATGGAGATTGCTCTTGATGTAGAGGAGGCCTTCAAAGAAGAAAAAGGAGGCAGCACTGGGTATAAGAGTATGGGCTCTTTTGGGCGTCCGGGAATAACCGGTTGAACGAAAGTGTATAAGGGGAACAACGGTCTGATGTCGTCTAGTATGGCAAGTAAAGCGAGGAAGGAAACTGCATCATCCAGTCGAGAGTTCCGACCTGGGGAAGGGTCAAGGGCACTGCCTTACCCAGAGTATGTGAGACGAAGGGAAGAGGGAAGGTGTTTCCACTGTGGAGGGGCTTACGGCTCCAGAGAAGAACTTAAGAGTGATCATTTGCGCAAAGGAGGAAGGAAGTCCAGTGGATGAGTGCTTGGGCAAATTGAAGAGAATGGAGATGAGGAGGAAGAAGAGAGGGAGTATTGCCAAATGGATCTGTCCATTTTCTCTACTGGAGGTCTAATACAACCGCATACCATGGAGTTACAGGGGACTGTAAAAAATAGACCAACAATGTTGTTAATTGACAGTGGGGCTAGCCACAACTTTATCTCGACAGAGCTGGTAAAACAGTTGGGATTACATGTGGAACCCACACCAACATACAATGTGAGACTGGGGGATGGCCATAAAAAAAAACAAGTGGGTGTTGTCCAGAGGTAGAGGTATACTTGGAAAATCATATGATCAAGGAGACCTTCTTCCTATTTGAGTTACGAGGGGTAGACGTGATTTTGGGGGTGGCATGGCTGGCAAAGTTGGGGAAGTGAAAATAAATTGGAGGACGTTGACTACGAGTTTCTGCATAGGAGAAAAAGTGCTCATCAGAGGAGATCACAAGTTAGCTAGAACGTTGGTAACGCCAAAGGCATATCATCCCGAAACGGATGGTCAAACCGAAGTTTTGAATAGAACACTGGAGACCTACCTACGGTGTTTTAGTTCAGAACAACCTAAGATGTGGGCGACTTTCCTTCCATGGGCGGAGTATTGGTATAACACCAGTTTTCATGGGGAGACGCAGTGTACACCCTTTGAAGTAGTGTATGGCCGGCCACCCCCATCGTTGGCATGCTTTGTTCTAGTAGAAATTATGGTAGAAGCAGTGGAGCAGGATTTGATGATTCTGGATGAGGCTTTAGACTAGCTTAAATTTCATTTAAGGAGGGCACAAGATCGAATGTCTCATTTTGCCAACCGCCATAGAAGACCATCTCCAATTAAAATATGAGATATGGTCTACTTGAAGATTAGGTCGCATAGGCAGCTATCCATGCCCACTCGACTGCATCCAAAGCTGGCAGCCAAATACTATGGGCCTTTTCTAGTGGTAGCTGTGGTAGGATCGGTGGCTTTTAAACTCCAACTACCTGATGCAGCTCGAATACATCCAATGTTCCATGTATCTCAACTAGAGCTAGCAGTAGGGTTGCACGAAATTCAACCTGAATGCCGAAATAGTTGCAAGGACAGGCGGGAGGTTGTTATCAAACAAAGATCTTGGATAGACGGGAGCGAGCCATCCAAGGAGCAAACATTCCGCAGATCCTAGTAAAATGAAATAATGGGAAAAAGGACACGGCTACATGGGAAGACGTGAAGATCATCTAGGACTAGTTTCCCGAATTCAACCTTGAGGACAAGGTTGTTCTGTCCGAAGGGAGTAATGTTAGGACATAACAGAAGGGAAATAAGGAAAAAGCTTGGAGGGTGTATCATAGGAGAAACAAAGGGTAGGTGGCAGTTAGTGGTTAGGGAAATAAAGACCAACCGGATTGGGGGAAGGGGACTTTTTGTGAATTGAGTTTGTAAACAGGATAATTCCTGTGGAGAAGGAAAACTTGTTTTCCTTGGTTGATATTCGAATACATTGCACAGTTCCACTAATAATACGGAGGTCATTCAGTATTTTTTTCTCGGTGTCTTTGTGGTGTATCGGTGTGTGAGTTCAGTGTATGTAACAGAATGTGATTCTGAAAATAGTAATTTTCTTACATAAGCCCCTTTAGCTGCCTTTTTTTAAATAATTTGTTTCTCATTATTTCCAGGGATTGCATGTCAAGTCAACAACTCGTAGATTTTATTCATGAACAATTGCAATCGGTGAGTTCTTAGTTTTAACCCTTTTCTAATTGGATGATAAAGTATTGACTCAATTAAGAGTGACTGTATGCTTATTCATGATATTTAATGCGTACCGAGTGCTTTGACGGATAAGAACTCCGCCATTTGTGCTTGTAGTTGTTGAAGAGAATTAATAAAGGAATATATAATGTTTCTTGTGGTGGTCAGAGTCACACTTTCTTTGACGCTTAATGCATTTTTTCACTATAGCCATTATCTTTTACTCGATCTCTAGCACTGTGCCATTTCTGATCAATTCTGTAAATGTTTTGTGCCTAAATTTTTATGGTCTGGATGATAATGTTTTTGGTGCCACAATTTATAAAAGTGATTGTTTTATACGCAGGAAACGAAACTTTCTGTTGTGTGTGAAAGAGTACTTGACCGGTGTTTGGCACCATCAACTGCCGTTGGCGAGGGATGTGACAATATGACCATGATCTTGGTGCAGTTCAAAAGACCTGCTCAGTCCAGTGCATCAACAGAAGAGCAATCCTCTTCAAACGGACAAGCTGAACCTGAAACACAACTAGAGAGAAGTGAAAGTTAGCATTTTTCCTCAACAACAGTTCAAATATTGTATCATATATATATATATATATATACACATATATTAAATATATGTAGTACCAATTATTAGAATGCGTTCGAATGGTCATTTTCCCTGCTTTTTCAGCATGCGGCTCCCAAGCATCAGTAATTGTTTGTAGTTTGTATTCAACTACTTGCAAGAAAGCTACTAGCTCGGTAAAAAAAAGTCTTTATGCTAAAGGAGGCATAATCTAAAACGGGTGGGGTTCTTGATTTGGAAATATTGTAACACACTCCTTTTGATACACAACTTTTCATTTTCCAAAAAATAAAGACGCCTTGTAATTTTATCCTTAAATGTGTTAAAGTTTTAGAAGTAAACCAATAACTCACTGTTGGTGAGTATGCATAACGGTCTATTTTTGCCATTTTGCTTAGGAACAGAGCTATAAGAGGGGGCGCCTTTTATGGTCTATCCATTGAATACATAGAAAATTGAAAAATCCTATTCGTGAGTGAAGTAGTTAATGGTGGCAGAGTTGGCAATCTATGTAGCACTGATCTGACACAGACACAAAGATACGTATAATTTCTAAAATGTAGAACATGAGAATACATATCTATATATTATATAATTATGAATTATATGAATTGACAATAAATAAATGTTTATGTGTATAAGTATGTTTCAAATTATTTTTTGGAGCAGAAAGATGTTTTTCACTACTAGTTCAAAATGATTTACTTTTTATTTTTATAATTATAATAAAAATTTATACAATAAAATTGAGTTTTTAAAAAATTAATGTATTTTTTTTAAATTGTATTAGAATCGTACTAGAATTGTCATAAATCCAATAAATATTTTTTGAATTGGACACTTCAAAGAATATGTGTCTTACAAGTATCATACGAGCGTCGATATCCGATACGAGTATCTAACACTGACACGTCATTTTAAGAGAAGTGTCTGAGTTTCATTGCATAGTCTCTAGGCTTGATCACTCAGGTTACTGACCACTGCTCATTACAAACAGTGAAGTAATTTTATTTTTTAAATACTGTCGAACTTATCAATATCTAGAGGGAGGAAAATAGTAGTTTTTTAATTTAAACAATCCCTCTTTTGTGATTTGGATTGTTTTAGTTATTTATTTATTTTTCATTTTTTTATTGACTGTGTGAAATTGTAAAACTTACTTTCTCATTTTTTTAATACCTTAACAAAACTTTATGATCCTTTATTTGGCAATAACGGCCTCAATAAGCTCTCGCATTTTTTTATACAAATCTTGGTGTAAGGTATCTTATGTTTTTGTACATTTCATCATCGATTTACATCTTGGTGTTATGCAATCACACCTCAATTCCCTTACTACATACACCCCCACCCTTCTGTCATCAGCACCGAAAGCCTCATCTAGCAGCGAAGCTCATGCCTGTAGTCACGAAAAAATATTGTAGGAGCCTAAGTAATCCCAACCGTATTGTTCGTATGGAACATGAAATATACTTGTGGGTAGAAATACTCACTGTCTAATGTTCGGAATTGATCCTCAAAAATTATTGCAAGAACAAGGGAGAGACTTTTCTTACACAAGTATTTCTCAGCATTAATCAGCAGGAATTTCCAGCATGATACAATCTTTATGCATGCCAATCATCCACTGAAAAATTGAGGTATGCGATTCTAATATCCAAGGCCATTTCCAAGACAAAGTAGTCCTACAAAAAACATGATAAAAAGTTGATAAAATGAATCAATAATACATATACAGACAATGTGATAGTCTATTTATTACATTGTAACTATCTTAAAAGTTATATCTAGAATGATTTCTAATTGATTGACAATTTGAGACAGCAAAAAACTTTTACATTGACAATGCACTGAAAATAAATAATATATGCCTGAAAATATAAAGATTGTTATCAATAATACCATTGATGATTTCTAATCAGTTGATTTGTAAACATTTACAGTGATATTACGTGCCAATCAAACTCCACATAAACTATCAGGTAAAATCAATTCTTAGTAAAACATTAATAATACCTTCATGCCTCCCTTTTGAATCAGGAACATACGAAAGGCCCCATGAGATAACTCAGTAAAATCAACATTTATCAGGCAATTGAGCAAATGTTCCTGCATTGGGGCTACACCCCACAACCATCATCTTCTTGAGGACAGAAAAGGCTCGATCTTTGTTCCCTGACATAGTATGCCCACGAATGAGAGCATTGTAAGTGAAGACATTAGGTTCAAGACCCATAAGCTGCAGTTCCTCGAACATCTTTCCGGCTCGGTCCACCATTCCAGCATTTCCAAAATGAAGAATCAATGAATTGTAAGTATAAAGATCAGGAGTGATTCCCCTATTTTTCATTTCACTGAAAAGAGAAAGAGCTTCCTCAAACCTGTGCGATTTTCCAAGGCCATTGATCATAAGATTATAAGAAACAGTATCAGGGTCAAGGCCAGTCAACTTTAGTTCCTCAAAGTAGTGCACGGCATCATCAACTCTGTCACTCATGCACAGGCATTCTACAAGAATGGTATAAGACTTCAAGTCTGGCCTTATCCCTTCCTTAACCATCCTTTTGAACAAATCACAAGCAATGTCAACGTTACCTGCTTTCCCAAATCCGTTGATGAGAATATTATAAATAGCACAGTTGGGCTTGCAATGATAGTCTGACATCTCCTCAAAAATATTCATTGCTTCCTCTAATCTTCCAGCCTTTAAAAGGCCGTCTATAAGAGGACCATATGTACAAGGAGTGGGAAAGAAATCACCACTCACGAGATCATAGTATAAATCTAATGCCTTATTTATGTTTTTAGATTTCACAAGGGCAGAAATAACGATATTATGGGTTATAGTATTCGGCTTACATCCCCTACAGAGCATGTTATTGTACAGTTCAAAAAGTTCATCAATCCTCTTTGATTTACCATGAGCATCAAGCAACAAGTTGTAGGTGAAAATATTCGGGGAACAACCTGCATTCTTCATCTCAATAAAAAGTTTGAAAGCTGGTTCAGTGATATTACTTCCAAGAAGCCCATCTATCAAGCAGTTATATGATTCCGAGGAAGGGTGAATTCCCAAAGTTTTGGTGAATTTGTCAAACAAATTTTGAGCATCAAGAGCCTTGTTCCGCTTGCACAGGATTCTAATAAAAGGTATTATCAAATTATCATCTAGGCAAATAGAATTGCACACCAATCCTTCAGCAAATGAAATGGCCTCTTCTATTTCTGCTTCAATTAAAATACATTCCATTAATTCTCCCCAGAATTGACTACTTGTCTGTAAACCTGGTTGATTTACAAATTCCATGACAATCTTGATTGCATCCTCAATTCTTCCATGTTTTACAACACCAGGAAGGAGGGTGTACAAAGTTACAGGATCAGGGGAGAGAAATTTCTTCATTTGATGGTAAAACCAGAATGCATAATCAGCCCTGCCTTCCTTGAGCAAGCCATAGATAATAGTGTTATAAGTCAGAACATCAGGACTACAGTTCATGATTGTCATTCTACAGAACATTTTCAAAGCCAAATCAACTGAATCATTCTTGCAAAGACAATCAAGGAGTGCGTTAAAAGTCACTGTGTTTGGAGGACATCCAGACTCATCCATACTCCCAAACAAATCAAGGGCCCTCCGGAGTTTTCCCTCTTTCCCTAAACCAGTAAGTAAAATGTTGTATGTCACAACTGTAGGAGCTAGCTTCAAATCCTTCAATCTCCCAAACATTTTCCATGCCTCATCAACTCGGTCAGCCTTGTAAAGTGTGTCAATTAAAGAATTAACTACAATTATATCTGGTTCACACCCTTCACTTAACATCTCAGTCAAAAGTTTTGTAGATTTGTCTATTTGCCCTGCTTTGCTGTAGCACTTCATCATCATGTTATAGGTTACTGAATCAGGTAAAAGCCCACACTTGTGAAGATCATTGAATATATATCTTGCTTCTCTGATCCTACCTGTTTCAGCAAGACTATATAAAGATGCATTACATGCGGCTATACTAGGCAAAATACCTCTCTTCTTCATTTTTTGAAAGGTGTCAAGAGCTTTTTCAGGATCACCCAACTTTCCATAGTAGTCAATAAAAAGAACGTATGAATAAGCAGTTGGTTCAACACCCAAAGATTCCAGATTGTTGAACAGCTCTAATGCCTCATCTAATTTTCTCAGGTTCAAAAGTCCAGAGATCAACGTGTTGTAAGTATGAAGATTTGGAAAAATCCCTTTCACTTTCATCACATCTAATATATCAAATGCCTGATCAACTTTTCCAGACTTACATAAAGCCTCAACAATTATAGTGTAGGAAACCACATCAGGAGCATAACCATCAGCCTCCATCTCACTCCAGAATCTTTTCACCATTTCCAAGTTGCCATAATTACCGAAATTGCCCATTAAAGTAATATAAGTCACCTGATCTGGTTTGTGACCGCTAGCTCTCATCTTTGTGTATAATTCCATGGCCTTATCAAGTTTTCCTGCAACACAAAGTGCATCAATTAGAACCGTATAAGTGACAACATCCGGCCCGCATCCTTCATTGTCCATTGTCTTTAAAATCCCATACGCATCATCGATTCTCCCTGCCCTCCCAAGCACTCTAATACATATGGTATATGTGTAGATATTTGGCTTCAAACCTAAAGTTTTCATTTCTTCCAATAAATCCATAATGGTTCCGGTCTCCCTCCTCTTCCCCAATGCTACCATTAACGCTGAGTAAGTCTTCATACTAGGCTTCATCCCTTCCGAGATCATTCTTTTGTAAACCTTCAAAGCCTCTTTACAAAAGCCAGGTTGGAGCAGGAAATGAATCAGTCCATTATATGAATAAGCATTCAAGACAAACCCAGCTTGCCTCATCTTTCCAAGTGCAAATGGTGCTTGCCGAATCCCACCTTTAATCGAAAGAGCCTTAAAGATAGTGAGATATGTATTCGGATTCCTGTTAATCACTTGCTCTTGCATAAAATCAAAAACAAAAACCATATCCTCAACTCTCCCGTGAGCCCTCAGGAGCTCCAGCATGTAATTACATGTTTCAGGTGTATGCACAAGATTAGGCAACTGGGAAACCATCTTAAAATACAAAAGAGCAGAATTGGGATCCAAAATTGACTTCAAAACGCCAATAACTTCTTCAGAAGACACTCTAGTTTTGCTCTTGCCATTTACTGCAACCACTTCAGGGGCACATCTTGTCACTAAGACACCAATACCCAATTGTCTTTTTCCATGTTTCTTCCAGTTTACCAAAGACCCATTAGGCAAAGATTTCATTTTGACAAATGGGGTTCCTCCAAAGAATCCATTATTGCTCATAGCATAAACATTGGTGTCACCGAAAGCACAGCAAGAGGTAGAAGAAAGGGGCACTACAACAGCCATAGAAACACCAAAGTCCAACAGTAACAAAGCAAAGGAGAGACTAAAATTCAGAACAAGCACATTGAAGAGTAGATGATGGCAAATCAAAAGTGTATGAACCTGTCACCGTAATTGGGTATGCAAACTGAGCACAGCAGAGGGTAATGTTTGGTGAAAGACAGAGACTTTGACAAACATCAAGTTTGGGTTTTGGATATTTTTGCCACCAAAATATCAGCATGTGTAATGAAATTGTAACATTGCAGGTAACTGGGTAAGGTTTACCCTTACGATTGTGAGGTGATAGGTGAGGATACTCCAACCTTATCAGTGATGAAATATCTACATGTTTATTATACAAGTGCTACTAATAAAAACAACATAAATTCTAATCACCACTTATTCATTTAAAAGTGAAAACATTTTATTCAAATACAAATATGTGTTGATTAAAATTAGAATTAAACATTTTATTAAAATACAAATACATATATACATACATACACACTTTATACATACATATATGATTAAAATTAAAATGTTTTATAAAACAATTGTTGATTCTTTGTTTGCCACTTTAGAAATATTAGTTCATGTAGCAATTTCTTTATTTTTAATCAATAAAATTATTTTTTTAATAGGTAATCAATAAAAGTATTTTATTTCACAATAGTTACTTTAAAGTTTAAATATTTTGGTGAAAAAAAATTATATTTAATTTACTTTATCTAATATACTGGTATGGACGAGACCGAGACACGTGGAACCGGTCAAGACTTCGGAAACTTGGCTGAGATTCCAAAGATCGCCACGGTCGTCCTGATCGACCGACACATACACCCATTAACACTCAAGTCAATGTTAGTGAAGTTAATCTGTCATTAAGGATCAGGTAATGCAACCTTAAGTGAGATCCATTCCATAACATACATCTCAAAGGTACGTAAGTCATTTATTACTATACACCTACCTGAGTATCTATCACTCGCTTTAATGACTTGGGCGTCGGAGTACCTTCCGCAGGTACCCCATCCGGTGTTCGCCCGAGACCAAGAGCCGAGAGAAAAACACGAGAAAGACCCCAATCAAGCACCCAACAACCTGCCCGATCGAGGACGAAGACTTCAATAATTCTAGCTCCCATCTACCTAGCATAGCAGGAACATCTAACTTTAATAAAATACCCTTACATAAAAAAATTATTATTATTCATAGATAGGTTTCACAAAAAAAAAAATATTATTTGTTTTTTAAATAAAAATTATTCATTTTTTGAAATTTATAATTAACAGTAATGGTTTATTTATGTGATACATATTTTTATATGATCTTGTGTATTTTCTCAACTCATACTTTATGTTTCTTCATTTTACTTGTTATATTTTTTAAAATTAATTTTCATGTGCAAGAGAACAAATATTTTTCCTTTAATTTTCAATAATTTTTAACTTTTAAATCACTATTCGATGTTAAAAATATACATGAACTTAATATATATATATATATGTATATATATATATATG
>Ga0123341_1001086_pt1 | contig 19444 bp, 14 predicted proteins | sample Turbeapinknodule_FD_89959 | JGI IMG/M metagenome (GOLD analysis project Ga0123341, IMG submission 89959) | Root nodule microbial communities of legume samples collected from Mexico - Turtle bean Mexico pink nodule | ecosystem: Host-associated > Plants > Roots > Nodule | place: Mexico: Nepantla...
AAAGACACATTAGCTCATCATCCTTTATACCTCAAAGGATTACAAGGAGCAAAGCTAAGGAGTTAGGTAGTAGGCTTCAAATGTTTTCTCTTTTTATAGTTTCTTTTGTATAAAATTGTAAAATATATAGAGTAATGTTTAGGAAGGTGCTAAAGAGGGAAACCTAAGACACCTCATTTGTATAGCACCTTTAGGCGCTAGAATAGGAAGAGTTAGAAGGTCACCTTTCAAAGCTTCCCTTGTACTTGTGACCGGTCCTCCTCATTATAAAAGGAAGACTTAGGTCTTTGAAATAATAAGATTGATTTTGTGAGTATTGAACCTCTACCAAATTGGTGAGTGATAGAGAGATACTTGTGTCTTTTTCTCTTCTAGTCTTATCTTGAGTGAATTCTTGGTCTCTCAAGTGGCGACAACAACACTCATCTTGAAGCCAACCATCCTTCAAGTTGCATGAACATTTCCAAGAGCTCCAACCACATAAGTTTCCTTGTCCTTTTCATCTTTTTATTCCATTTCCATTCCCAAAACAAACTCTAAAACATGTCTTTGTTGTTTCTTGTTGTTTTCAATCAGTAAAACTTGTTTAGTTTGTGTTTATATTCGGTAGTTTGTCTTAGTTTGCTGTTCTTATGGTTTTAATTGTGTTTCTTTGAGTTTTAATCGGTGCATTTTTGTTGTTCCTTGTTTCAAACGGTTCAAATGTCCAAAAATGGGTTTCTGTGTGAGTTTGGCTTGGTTACTTGTGTTTTGGTGAGTTCTTGAATAACTAAGAACATTGATCCAATTCTTAAAAAGTGCCTAATCATATTCCAACTCTTATTGAATCCATAACATGTTCATATCATATCATATCTCTATCATGCTGTTGGGTTCATATCATAAGTGTCCAAGATGTAGGATATCACAATACAAAGTGAAGGGCAAGGGCGATGACGAAGATAATAACATGAAAAAGGATCCTCCTAGAAAAGTATTATGGTATCTACCAATCATTACACAATTTAAATGTTTATTTGTGAATGTTAATGATGCAAAAAACCTTACATAACATACAAATGGAAGAAAATGTGATAGGATATTGCGACATGTTGGCCATTCACCGTAGAGGAAGAAGATTGTTAATTTTTATCCTGAGTTTAGAAGTGATCCTAGAAATCTTATACTTGGTCTTGCAATTGATGGAATGAGTTGTCACGGTAACTTAAGTAGCAAACACAATTCATGGCCCATTTTGATAATCATTTATAATTTGTCGTATTGGTTATGTATGAAAAGAAAATACATGATGTTGTCTATGATGATATCTGATGAATCTCTATATGAAAAATGTACCGAGCCAAAAGTAATAATTTGTCCCTAAGGACAGATATCAAACCCAAAAGGAACAGTTATTTAAAATCTTAATAGTAACATTTACTAAGTATAAGAATATGGAAAATAATTTGATTTGATATTGACAATAGTTTGCATGAAAATTAAATAAAAGTAAAAAGTTGTTGATTCAATTGAGAAAATTGGGATTGGGGTTCATCCTTTTTACTCTTTTGTATTTTGAAAAGCATAGTATTATTGTATCATTTGATTGATATTGATTCCCATATAAAATTCATTTATATCGATTTCTAACATTAAAATTATTAAGAGAGTCTCTTAAATATCGATTCCTCGTATATTTATAAAAAATCTTTAGCATTACGCTTAGATGTTGATAGAAATTAACATTTCAAGTCTATTCCTAGCATTCAAATATGTATGCATTATCATTTAGGTCAGAAACTTAGAAGTACTTTTAAGTCAAATCTAAGGATCAAAATCATGGTAAAACAAGCATTACAAATAAAATGACAATACCAATTATCAATCAAGAACATAATATTATATTTAAATATCACCTCAATACATAAGAGTTTGAACAAATTACTTCCAATCCCAAAGGGTAGAATTAGCCACTCATGTTGGCCATTACAAGAATGGAAAACAAGAAAAGAAGATTCATGATGTTTCTCCATGACGGTTCCCTCATCTAGGGTTTTCTATCACCTTCTATTCTCCCAATGGATGTATAGGGTTATGCCTCACACCTCATATTTAACCTAGTTAGGATTGGACTAAGTGACTTCTTGCCTGAGCGTGATTGAGCTCACCTGGGCGAGTTCAACGAAAACAAGCCCAATGTCTCTAGAGTGATCTCGCTTGGGCAAGATTGGGCTCGCTTGGGCGAGATCCTCTAGGAGGCTTATAGCTTAGGTGAGTTTGGGTGAGTTTTGGAGCATTCCAACTTTCCCTTTTTATCTTTGTATATTCTCCTTTTGCCCTTTCATCTCTATTTTTCCCTAGAATCCTGAAAATTAACACAAATTTGAGAATAAATCGTTCTTATTCATATTATAATAAAAAAATATGTAAAAAGGTTTAAATTCATAAACTAGGGGTTATATTATAGTTATTTTATCAATTAATATCCATAAATGTCTATATTTTAATATGAAATATTACTGAAATATGACACTTATCAATATCAGAATCAAGAAAACATAGAATTTCAATTGAGGTTGCTATGGAATGCAACAATTGAGGTATTTGATACATATTAGAAGGTAAATTTCAATTTACGTGCATTGTTATTTTTCACCATTAATGATTTTCCAGCATATGGGAATTTGAGCAGTTAGAGTGCTAAAGGACATCACACTTTCCTGATATATGAAGAGAACACAAGTTACCATCAACTAAAACCTGGGAGGAAGACATACTGCATTTGCATCAAAGATTTTGAATTTTAATCACCTTTGTCGTAGGTTAGAAAAGGCTTTCAATGGATGTTAAGAGGACAAAACATATGGAAGTGACTTCTAGGAAAATACAAAAGAAAAATATTTAAAAACATATGGAAGAAGAAATAAAAATTCTTTGAATAGAGTATTGGTCAAAGTCAGATATTAGAAATTCCATATTTGTAATGCATGTGGAAAAGAATGTTTCTGATAATATAATTGGCATGTTGCTAAACATTAAAGAAACGATGAAAGTCAGTATAAATGCTCATAAAGATCAATTGAGATGGGTGTTCATATATAGTTACAACCACAACTTATGGTAAACGAGCATAGTTGCCTCCAACATGTCATACTTTGTCCAAATTTGAAAAGATAAGTTTTTGTGGGTGCCTATCGGGAGTTAAATTACCACAAGGATACACTTCAAATATTAAGAGTCTTGAGTCAATGGAAGACTTGAAAGTTCTTGACTTAAAATCTCATGATTGTCATATTCTCAAGCAATACCTTTTTCGAATGGCCATTTGTGGCATTTTGAAAAGAAAATGTTAGACAAGTCATCACTAATCTTTGCATATTCTTCAATTTCATTTGTAGGAAAGTAATTGATCCTATAACAAGTTACTAAAGCGTATTTGCTCCACCTTGTTGGTTGCATCATCTTCGTTGATAAGAGTGTTACTTCGGTTAGTGTTTCTTACCTTAGGTTTTGAGGTTGACTGAGGGGTATTTTTATCCATTTAGAAATAGGATTTTCACTATGTTGATTCCTGGGAGAAAAAATATATTTCAAATTTCACTAGTGCAATATGGTGGTTCTACAAGACTTTTTATGACAATTCTGTCGGTGATATAGATGCAGGCGATATAAAAACTTTGCACTTTCTTATCTCAGTTGAAAAAGTGACATAGTAAGTTGACTTAGGATGACTGTTGTATAAATTGTCATAAAATGTACAAAATATTTGTCATAATATGTTCAGACAAAACTTTTTATGACAAATATTTCTAGAACAGTCATAGAGAATATGACTTACTATGATAGTTCTCATCAGAACCGTCATAGTTAGTAGTTTTCTATGACAAATATTTCTATCATATGTCATAGTAAATCAGACTTTTTATGTTATATATTACGATAACTGTCATAAAAAGTTTGTTTTTTTAAAAAAAAAAAATTTATCAATTTTTGTCCTGTTGTGAATTTGTGACATGTATTTTTTAGGTTATTCAGATCAAGTGCATATTTTATTAATTTTTCTCGTGCATCGTTATTTAATGTTCCTAATTAAATGATTCATGACTATTAATAGCTACATAGAAGAGACATTGTGTGCCTTTAGCATGTAATCGGTTCATTAAGTAAGTAATCTTCGGACTTTATTTAAAACCAACTTCTCTACTTCTCCCTAATTTCTTTCATATTATGGAGGATTTGATTAAAGGCTGAAATTATCATCACTACCTGAGATAAATTATACGAATTTCCTTAAAGCTAATGTTAACTATATTTATTCTAAATTTTTTTTTTTTAAAAGAATAGTAAAGGTATTTTAGTCAAGAAAGAAGCAAATTAAATTCAAGCGAAAGTAAAAGCACTTTACAGGATTACAATTTCATTTTCTGTTCAAAGAATAAAGATGATACATTAATCCAGTAAATATAATCTCTCAATTTTAAAATTTTAAAAAAAAACATGAAAATAGACTACAGATAATTCCATTGAGTAAAATAGCGAGTCATTTCAACTATTTGATTATTTGATTATGCAGGGAAGAAATCCAAAGGATTAAGGCTAGTAATCCAGACATCAGTCACAGTCAAAGAGAGGCTTTCAACTCCGCAGCCAAAAACATGAGTTTAACCTTAATCACTACATTAATATATATAAATGTTCCTGCCAGCTGACCAAATCGTGCTTCGTGCCTAGTTAAGACTCGCGTATCAGGGACTCCTTCGTCTTTGTTCCAAACCTCCACCCTTCGCTGCCGTGAGTACCTGAAACAAAGAGAACAAAGGGCGCCCTCGCGGTCGTTTCCACTTCGACGCTCAAGTCAGTGTGGCAGTAAACACCGTACACCTCCATATCGGAACACCGTAACTGTAGTGTTCTGAAGGTGCATAACTGTTTTCTAACTAACTTTTCTCTTGTGCTCCAATCACTCATGCGTACAGTGTGTAAGCTAGAAAAATGATTAAAACGTACCTCACTAAGCTTTCAGAAAAGCTTATATACCTTGGGTTTCAGTGCTACTGCCACGTGTCACTTATGACTTAAGCACAACTCCACATGGAAGGCCTTACGACGCTATAGCCCAACTTAGGGAAATCCCAGCGCACAAGTCTTCCCTCCTCGAAGTGCGTCCGGTGCATGGGATGACTACCTGGGTGCCAACTCATGCCCCCCAGCCTCTAGTCACTCGCCCTGGGAGTATCTCAGCCTTCCTCTCGCACCATGCATGTAGATTACCCCTGGGACGTGGCCCTCTCCCGGGTCGTGTCTGTCCCAGCGGTTCTCCAAAGGTGGCGTGCATTGTCGCGTCCCTACACCTCATGTATGGGTACTTCACGAGTCAGGTCACTCCCTGCTGGTTCTGGGAATATGGCCTTGAAGCCACCTTTCTCTTCTCTTTATTACTATTCTGAGGTATCGAGGCCCAAGGCCTCCACGCCCGTACCGTGGCCTCTTACCATGCCACCCCCTCCACGGTCTTCCCTACCTGTGGGTATTGGGGGGTGGCCCCTCCTATCTGTGGGCGTGTCCTATGGTGTCGCCTCTTCCGCGGTCATTCCTACCTGTGGGTATCGGGAGGTGGTGCCCATCGGATGTAAGCGCCCCTTGGTACAGACCCAGTCAACGCCCGATGCCTGACCATCTTCCTTCTCCTTTCCTTGTGTCCTTGATGGGTCCCACCCAGTGTTGACTCTGGTCAATGCCCGAGGACGGGTCGATACACAAGCCCCCAGTCTTAAGCTAATAACTGTTTCAGCAAAAAGACTAAGGCCTCGCCCTACCGTCCTACGTGGCATTCTAGCGACGTGACGTTCTTTGCACTGTGACGTGACAACTTAAGTTACGCGATAATCTCTCGACACGTGGCCCAATCGCACGGTCACGACTTAACGTCTTTTGCGCTCCTCAGGTTTACGTTATGGCTTTCGAAAACGCGCGCTCCAGTCATTGTTCCATCACTTGTATTCTCACTCACTCTTCGTCTTCCTCTTCGAGCTTTCTCTGAACTCTCCCCTCACACCCAAATCTTCATTACTTCGATCCTTCAAAGGTATGATATGGCTTTTTCTCTTGACCTTTTATACTGATAATACAGCCAACCCTCCTCCCCCCAGAGTCAACTATAAAGAGCTATACCCCTGGGCTTTTGTCGAGTTACTCGCAGAAACATCCACTCTGACCTCCATTTCTGATTGGAGGGACCATTTGAACAATGAACCAAAGTGCAAGGGTAGCGCCTTCGCGAAGAGGCACGACGCCTACATATCCGTTCGCCCCTGTACCGTGGGCAAACTAGTCTGTGTGGATGACCGTTCGAATGGTGGGGAACCATTCTTTTTCTTCTACCAAACGGGTTTCCAGTGCATCGGAATGCGTCTTCCCATCACGAGTTTTGAAAGGGAACTTCTCACCGAAGTGAACGTAGCACCAGCCAAGCTACACCCCAACAGCTGGGCTTTCATCAAAGCCTTTGGGATCCTTTTCAACCACTTTGGCTATTACCCCCCAGTGGACGTCTTCCTCCACTTTTTCGAAGCGAAGAGCCCTGGGAAGAATCTATGGGTGAGCTTTAGTGGGATTACTGGGAGAATCATCCTATCCCTCTTCCAACAATCGTACAAGGGCTTCCGAGGGAAGTTCTTCCGGGTATGTTGATCCCACTTCCCTTGATGGATTCCCTCTGTATTGGGTGAAGGAACCCCGACTGACCAAGCCTAAAAGTCTGGATGAGCTTAATTCAGTTGATCGTATGATATGCCACGCCTTGGCTAGCTTTAGGGTAGTATTCAGTACTGTCGACCTAATCAAGTATGAGTACAACCCCGCCAAACTGACCAAATATATTGGTATGGGAGAGATCCCTTCTTTCTCTAACTTCACTTCTCTGTTTTTCCTTGTGTTCTTTTCTTTGTAGACTTTATGTATTCACATTCTGCTTTCATAACTTTACTTGGCTCTAACTGCTTCTTTCTAGTGCAGACTCGATGCTGGGGAAAGACAAGCGCAGGAAATTCGCCAAGGTCTTGGGTACCTTTGGCAAGGCCAACTCTGGTGGGGCGGACACTTCTACACCCCCTGCTCCTAAGGCTGGTGCTACCTCCTCCCTCGCACCACCTGCCCAAGCTGCCCAAGAACCCCTATCTGCTCAGAACCTTCTGACACCCACTTCCACTCTTCCGATTGAAGTTGTCCCCTTGGCGATGGCTGAAACCTTACCTCCACCAGCCCCCCTTGACAAAGGAAAAGGGCTGGTAGTTGTTCCCTCCAGCAAAGAGGAGGATACAGTCGAGGGTCCTGCCTTCAAGAGGAGAAGGACGACCACAGTGGCTACCTCCCACTCAACCTCACAACAAGATGCCCAAACTCCAAGGGAAAACCCTCCCAGTGCCCTCACACCTCCCAACTACATGGCACTGGGAGAAGGAGCTGAGACTAACCCAGAGCCCACCATGGCTCCCCCTCAAGAGCTTCCTCTAGTCGTCATATACTTCCTGAAGGGCGTCCAACAAACATCCCCAGGGGACTCATCTAGCACCCCCATGGAGGAGAATGCCTTTCGCTCCCTTGGTGAATTCATTTCTCTCGCCAGCTCTTGGCGGGAAGAAGCTGAGACCAAGGCCAAAGAGCTGGCTTTATTGCAGCAACGAACAGCTGACCAGGCTCTTCGCTGGTCCACCCAAGAAGTCGCTATCAAGAAAGCATTAGAGGGGGCTCTGAAAGCTGAAACCGAGGCCAACAGAAAGCTCCACGATACGGGTCAGAAATATACTGAACTGGTGACCAAGCTAGTACCCTTTCACGAGCAAATAGTCGAACTGACCGCTGCGGCTGAGGCCTCTAAAACCCACACCTCCAATCTTGAAAAACGCTGCACTTCACAAGAGGTAAACCTGGGTAAGGTTAAGGGCGAACTTGCTGCCAGGAACGAGGCCTTCAACCTGTTGCAGACTGAATTTAACAAGCAAACTGAAGCCTTGGTAGCTGTGCAGAAAGAGCTAGCCTCTCAAGCTAAGCACTCTCAGAGGGTTGAGAAGGAACTCCTTGAGGATGGCGCTCATGCCTTTGCTTTAGGGTTTGAGGAGGCTCTGGCTTAAGTGGCTTGCGAAAACACCGGGGTGAACGTTTCCAACTGCGCCCTCACCAAAGAGGCTGTTGACGGAAAAATCGTTCCTCTAGAGCTTTCTGATGATAACTAGCTTTCCCTGTAAATTTTTTAACTTTGCCTGTAATTTTAACATTTCACTATTTACTTGACGCATTCTGGATGACTTGCAATATTAATTATTTTCCTTTACTTGCTTTGATTTACTGTTTCCTCTGCTTTTTTACTGTCTACTCCTTTCATTCACCCTGTTTACTTTGTGAACAATAGATAGCACGCCGCTTTTGTTCTTATCTGTCTTATGAAGTCGATCGTGCATGCCTCTTGCTTGCTCCCGATCCCCTCTTCCTCTTCAACTCGTAATAACTGGTAACTTGATTCTTGTTTAACCATCGTGGCCCGAGGCGCTGCTGGCCTCGTCATCGCTCGTGGGCGAAGGAGGGTTCTTCTCTTCTATGACCTCGACATCGCCCGAGGACAATGAAGGACCTAACTCTTCTGGCCTCGGCATCGCTCAAAGGCGAATGAGGACTTATCTCTTCTGGCCTCGGCATCGCTCAAAGGCGAAGGAGGACTTATCTTGGTCAAACCCTGCTTACTCGTATTGGGTGCCCACACTCAAGGAGAGACCTGCAGAGCGCAAGGTCGTTTCGTCCCCAGCGTGTCTAGACACTTGGGACAAAGTTTTGCTTTGGTGCCCACGCCCGAGGAGAGGCCTGCTAAGAGCAGTGCGTATCATCCCCGGTGTGTCTAAACACCAAGGCAACAAGCCCTTTTCTCTATGCACTTGATGCCCACGCCCGAGGAGAGGCCTGCCCAGAAGCAGCGCCGTTTCGTCCTCGGGGTGTCTAAAAACACCCAGGCGATCAGTGTACTTGGTTCCCATGCCCGAGGAGAGACATGTCGAAAGCAATGTCGTATTGTCCCCGGTGTGTCTAAACACCAAGATGACCAGGGACTTGGCAATTACGCCTGAGGAGAAGGTTTCCCGAAGGATGGCGCTTCTCCTACATGGCGTGTATCTGCACCAAGTCACCTGGTTCTCCACTGCTCCGAAATTTCTCTTTGCTTGATGCCCACGCTCGAAGGAGGCGCCCCTGCCACTTCCTTGCGAGGTGTCTAAGCATCAAGCACCGGGGCTAGCCGTTCTCGCCTGGGGAGGGAGCGTCCCGAAGGAATCCGTTAACCCCTGCCCAGGGACTAGATGCCCAGATTTTAACTATGTTATACTTACCTTTCGCGCTCGACGTCTACACCCGCAAAATGCGCTCCCGCCATTCCCTTTGCGGTGTCTAAACGTCCGAGGCGGTTCTCGCTCTTGGAGTCCACGCCCAGAGGAGATATTCGCGTCCCTCCTACTGAGGTGTCTAAAACACCATGGTGGCGGGTTTGTTTCTTAATGAACCACGCCTTTCCTTTTTAGCGTTTCTTTGCATTGCAAGGGAAAATTCAAGACAATGTATGCTTAAACTGATTTTTACTTGGGTGACCTCATTAAAAAACCCCCGAGAGGGAAAAAGAGTGTCCCCTTTAAACTGTGTATTACATAAAGTCTTTAACTGAAGTAAAACTTTCAGTTCGCCGCGTTCCATGTGCGTGGGATGGGGCCTCCCTCCAGAGTTTCAAGCTTATACAAACCGTTCCCCTTAGCTTCAGTTACTCTAAAGGGTCCGGTCCACTTGGGAGACAACTTGTTCTCCAACTCATATGGATGAGCCTTTCGCATGACCAGGTCAGCTACTTGGAACTGTCGTGGCTTCACCTTAGAGCTGTATTGATGCTCTACTATTCTCTTTCCAGCCTCAGCCTTGATTCTTGCCTCTTCTCTGGCTTCGTCCAATAGGTCTAAGTTTACCCTCCTTTCCTCGTTGGACTCTTCAGCCACGAAGCTTTGGAAACGTGGTGAGCTCTCGTGTATCTCCACCGGGATCATCACGTCCTATCCATATACAAGGCTGAAAGGCATCTCCATGGTGGAAGACTGGGGTGTGGTGTGATAAGCCCATACTATCCTCGGCACCTCCTCCGCCCAAGCTCCCTTGGCCTTCTCGAGCCTCCTCTTCAACCCCCTCAACAAAACTCTATTGGCGAACTCCACCTGTTCGTTCGTCTGGGGTGTTCGACAGATGCGAACACCTGCTTGATGCCTACTTTCGAGCACAACTTACCCAGCTGCGAGCTTGCAAACTGGGTACCATTATCTGAGACGAGGCGCCTTGGTACCCCGAAGCGACACATGATGTTTTTCCACACAAAGTGTTGTACCTTGTGTGCGGTGATCTGCGCCACCGGCTCTGCCTCTATCCACTTCGTGAAGTACTCGATGACAACTATCAAGTAATTCATCTACCTTATCGCTAGTGGGAAGAGCCCCAAAATGTCAATTCCCCATGTGTGGAAGGGCCATGGACTGTAAATTGACCTCATCTCTTCTGGAGGCGTCTTGTGCCAGTCAGCGTGCATTTGGCATTGCTTGCATCGCTGGGCGTACCTTACACAATCCTCCCTTACTTTCGGCCAGTAGAAGCCTGCACGGATCACCTTGGACGCCAAAGACCTCCCCCCCACATGGCTTCCACAGATCCCTTCGTGGAGCTCAGACATTATCCTTGTGCACTCATCTCCGCTAACACATGTTAAGACCGGGTGCGTGAACCCGTATCTGAATAGTGCTCCATCCATGAGGGTGTATCTCATGGAATTCCTTTTTATCTTTTTACCTTCTTCTGGCTCTGCTGGGAGGATCCCATCTGCGATGTAAAGCCTATAGAGTGTCATCCACGTGTCCCCCTCCTCTAGAACGCACACCTGCATAAGGTCTTCCTCTTCTGGCGAGGCCGTGTAAACACTGATACTGGGGACCCTCGTCGTGTCCTGAATTAAAGACCGATGGCTCCTCGGCCTCTCTCTAGACGTGCTGACATGAGGGACATCCACCTTATTATCTGCCATAAACGTTCGTGGCGTCTTGAGGGTCTCTTGGATGACTGTCCTCTGCCTTTCCCCCTTGCCTGAGCTGGCCAGCTTTGCGAGCAGGTCAGCTCGGGCATTCTGCTCCCTTGGGACATGGACCAACTCGAACGCCATGAACGCCCCTTTTAACACCTGGACATATCTCAGATATGCCGCTATATGTGGATCCTTAGCCTGGTACTCCCCAGTTACTTGCCTGGTAACCAACTGCGAATCACTCTTCGCCAGTAGGCTCCGTGCACCCATCTCCTTGGCTAGGAGCATCCCAACTATGAGGGCCTCGTAGTCTGCTTGATTGTTGCTGGCCTTAAACACAAACTTCAGGGCCTGCTCAATCAGCAAATCATTTGGCCCCTCCAGGACCACACCGGCTCCACTTCCTTGCTGATCAGAGGACCCATCCACCGAAAGCACCCACTGGGAGCCCACCTCTACCTCTTGTTGTGTGCTTCCTAGCGAGAGCTCCACCAAGAAGTCCGCGTATACCTATCCCTTAATGGACCCCCTGGGCTCGTACTGAATATCGAACTCAGACAGCTCCACTGCCCAGCGGACCATTCTCCCTACGACATCTGGCTTTTACAACACCTTCTGAATGGGGAGATCCGTCATTACCACCACCGTGAAGCTTTGGAAGTAGTGACGGAGCCTCCTGGCCGAGAAAACCACTGCCAGAGCCGCCTTCTCTAACGATTGATATCTCGCCTCCAGCCCCTGCAAGACTTTACTGACAAAGTATATGGGCTTCTGTGTCTGGTCCTGCTCCTGGACTAACACGGTACTGATCGCCCACTCAGTCACCGTGAAGTACAACCTGAGTGGCACGCCAGTCCGTGGCTTGCAAAGCACGGGAGGAGCCACCAGGTATTCCTTGAGCTTGAGGAACGTTGCCTCGCACTCCTCGTTCCACACGAACCTACTATTCCTTTCGAGGCACTGGAAGTAAGGATGCCTCTTGTCTCCTCCAGCTGATACGAATCAGGAAAGAGCGACCATCCGCCCTGTCAACTGCTGCATCTCTTTCACCAAGGCGGGACTCCTCATCGCTAGAATCGCCACACACTTGTCGGGATTTGCTTTTATTCCCCGCTCGGTGAGCAAGAAGCCCAAAAACTTACCCGCCTCAACCCCAAAAACACACTTCTCTGGGTTTAGCTTGAGGCGGTACTTCGCTATCGTGGCGAACAGCTCTTCCAGGTCAGTTGTGTGTCGCCCTCTCTCCTGGGAGGTCACCACCATGTCATCAACATAGGCCTGCACGTTTCTACCCAGCATAGGTGCAAGAATCCTATCCATCAATCTCTGGTAGGTGGCGCCTGCATTCTTCAGTCCAAACGGCATGACCTTGTAGCAATAACTACACGTCTCGGTCATGAACGCCGTTTTGCACTCATCCCAGGGATGCATCTTGATCTGATTGTACCCCGAGAACACAACCAAGAAGCTCAGCATTTTACAGCTCGAGGCGCTGTCTACCAACGCGTCAATGATGGGCAAAGGATACGAATCCTTGGGGCACGCCTTATTCAGGTCTGTGAAGTTCACGCACATCCTCCACTTCCCATTTGCCTTCTTTGCTAAGACCACATTGGCCAACCACTCAGGGTACTGAATCTCCCTGATGTGACCAGCGCTCAATAGCTTCTTAGTTTCTTCCTGTACGACGAGGCGCCTCTCCTCATTGAACTTCCTCCTCCTCTGTCGCACGGGGTGGACCTTGGGATCCATGGTGAGATGGTGGCACAAAAAGTCAGAGTCGATGTCTGGCATGTCCGAGGCAGACCATGCGAACGCGTCCAAGTGACGTGAAATTACTGCTGCCACCTCGTCCTACTCTTCCTGACCCAACAGTCACCCCAGCTTGAAGATCTTACCGCCAATTTGTCTCTCGACCACGTTCTCCACAGGCTCGGGTCGCCTATCTCGGGCATTCTCTGCGCGTGACTCACTTCCGCGGCCTTCTCTTCTAGGCCTTGCCTCAGCGAGCCCTTCCTCCATGGGCGAGGCCTCCTCGGGTGCTTCTTCTATGGAGACCGCCTCCCCGGGCACCTCCTTTGTGGGCACTGCCTCGGCGGGCGTCTCCCCCACAGGTACCGCCTCCTCCACGGGCTCTACCCCCATGGGCGTATCCGCACTGGGTGGGCGCTCCACCACCATAAACACTCCCATCTTTGTTTTTAGGCAATTCTCATAGCACTTCTTTGCCTCTTGTTGATCGGATTTAATCACGATCACCCTGCCACTAAGATCGAGCAACTTCAACTTCATGTGGCGTGTCGACGCCACTCCCCTTAGCCTGTTCAAAGCTGGCCTCCCCAGCAGAATGTTGTACGCCGAATTGGCGGTCACAACTGGGTACCGAATGTTCTCGGTACGTGACGTCGTTCCATCAGTAAATGTCGTCCTCAGCTCCAGGTAGCCACGTACCTCCACCTGCTCCCCTGCGAAACCATACACACATCCTGTGTATGGCCTCAGCAGACCAAGGGACAACTGCAGCTTGTTAAATGTGGACCAGAACATCACGTCCGCGAAGCTGCCCTGGTCCACGAGCGCCCGGTGTACCCTTCTCCCTGCTGTGACGACCGAAATGACCACGGGGTCATTGTCATGGGGGACAACGTCGCGGAGATCAGCCTTCGTAAACGCAAGGTCTATGTCCAACGAGTCATCCGCCCCTTGCTCTGCCACTGAGTTAACTGATCGCACATACCTCTTGCGTTGAGAGGCAGTGCATCCTCCTCCTGAGAAGCCACCAGATATGGTGTGCACCTCCCCATGGATCGGCATCTCATGTGCCTGATCCTCTTCTGGTACTGCCAGGGCCACGGCCGTAGAGGACCCGGCTAGATAGTCCTTCAGAAACCCACTTTTTACCAGCTCATCCAACTGATGGCCCAGTACCAAGCAGTTGTTGATATGATGTTCGAACGCCTAGTGGAACTCACACCAGGCATCCTTGTGAGGTCCCAACACTTTATCAGTCTTCACGGGGGTCCTCAGCCGATCTGCTTTGTTAGGCACGACAATCAAATCCTTCAGCTCTACCACGAAATTGTGCCTCACCGGCCTATTCCCTTTTGTACGCCCCCTCGCCTGGGGCTTCCTCGCCTTGTAGGGGCGCTTCCTATCCTGACCTCTCTTCCCAATTGTGTACTCGTTCACCCTAACGGGCGGGCACGCGACTGCGTTCTTGGGCGTGCTGGTGCAACACTCGCACGCTTTTCGCACCCCTCGCCCTCCGTGGCGATGTGCTCCACCGCGCGGCGCCTAATCTCTGTGAAGGTTCGGGGGCGATTTCTGATGATCGACTCGCAGAATGGTCTAGGTCATATCCCCTTCCTGAACGCATACACAATCATCGGTTCTTCTGTGGTGCCAACCTTCACCACCTGTGCCCCGAAGCGGTTGATATAGTCTTTCAACGTCTCCCCCTGATATTGCTTCACATCAAAGAGATCATACGATACCGGCATGGGAGCCCGGTTCGCGATGTACTGCTCCCTGAACAGCTTTGAAAGTTGTGCAAAGGAAGTTATATGGCCATCTGGAAGGCTGATAAACTAGTCCATTGCCATCCCTGCCAACGTGCTCATGAAGAGCTTGCACCTCACGGCATTAGAGCCGCCAACCAGCATCATCTGCGTGTGAAACGCAGTGAGGTGTGCCTCGGGATCTTCCATTCCTGTGAACGTCACCTTAGGTCCTACGAACGTGTGAGGAGTTACCGCCTCCATGATGGATGCGAGAATGGCATGGGGAACTCCCTAGGTGGCGTGAAACACTCGCGGTCCTCTGTTTCACGACTCCCATCGTGGTTGCGCAACCCGTGGCGCAACTCCTCGTTCGCGCGACATAACTCTTCATTCCTCGCTTACGACGCCGCAAGATCCACTTATAAGCGTTCTTGCTCAGCCTTTGATGTCGCCATCGCCTCTTGAAGGCCTTGCATCATCTCCATGACTTGTTGCATGGTCATGTCATCACTCTCAGCGCGCGTCGAACTCTGCCTCGTTGTCCTCATTCTTCACAACTTCTTGAAGAACTTTGAACTGCTACTGCGTTTCTTGGAAAATCCTTCGGTGAAAACCGAGTGAAAACGAGAATGATCGGTGTAAACTAAGGGAAACTGGAAGACAAACGGTAGAACAGAGCAAAACCACAAACGAATGGTGGAACTGAACGAAACCTCGAAGATGAATGATGGAAACCAAGCGAAACTGAAAACGATCGGTGAAACTCAACGAAACTCGAAGATGAACGGTGAATCTTGCAAGATTCTTGAGAAACCTCCACAAAACTCGCTATTGAACCTCCAACAACTTGCGGTGGGACTGATGTTTTAAATCGGCCCCACGGTGGGCGCCAAATGTTCCTGTCAGCTGACCAAATCGTGCTTCGTGCGTAGCTAAGACTCGCGTATCAGGGACTCCTTCATCTTTGTTCCAAACCTCCACCCTTCGTTGCCTTGAGTACCTGAAACAGAGAGAACAAAGGGCGCCCTCGCGGCCGTTTGCACTCCGACGCTCAAGTCAGTGTGGCAGTAAACACCGTGCACCTCCGTATCAGAACACCGTAATTGTAGTGTTCTGAAGGTGCGTAACTGTTTTCTAACTAACTTTTCTCTTGTGCTCCAATCACTCGTGCGTACAGTGTGTAAGCTAGCAAAATGATTAAAACGTACCTCAGTAAGCTTTCAGAAAAGCCTATATACCTTGGGTTTCAGTGCTACTGCCACGTGTCACTTATGACTTAAGCGCAACTCCACGTGGAAGGCCTTACGACGTTGTAGCCCAACTTAGGGAAATCCTAGCGCACAAGTCTTCCCTCCTCGAAGTGGGTCTGGTGCAGGGGATGACTACCTGGGTGCCAACTCATGCCCCTCAGCCTCTAGTCACTCGCCCTGGGAGTATCTCAGCCTTCCTCTCGCACCATGCATGTAGATTACCCCTGGGACGTGGCCCTCTCCTGGGTCGTGTCTGTCCCAGCAGTTCTCCAAAGGTGGCGTGCACTGTCGCGTCCCTACACCTCATGTATGGTTACTTCACGAGTCAGGTCACTCCCTGCTGGTTCTGGGAATATGGCCTTGAAGCCACCTTTCTTTTCTCTTTATTACTATTCTGAGGTACCGAGGCCTCCACGCCCGTACCGTGGCCTCTTATTGTGTTGCCCCATCCACGGTCTTCCCGACCTGTGGGTATCGAAGGGTGGCCCCTCCTATCTGTGGGCGTGTCCTATGGTGCCGCCTTCTTCCTCAAGGTGACAATGTAATAATCTAGTTTGAGGGTATATAAGGAGATATTACATTCTTTAATTTGTTTAGATCCCTAGGAATGTTCATTTTATGCTATACGTGCATAAATAAAATTAAAAAAACATTATTATTAAGTTGGGAAATCATGTTAAATATATATAAATAAATATAAGATGAGAAAATAAAATATAGTTATAGTTTTACTAGAAATAAGCATCAATCATTAGTGCAAAATGTATATACAAGTGCGGTTTATTTAGTGCGGCTTTGCGCTCAAACGCTTTCGTAAAAAATGCGGTGGCATTTTGTAATTAAGTTCATTTACAAGTGCGGCTATTTGTACTGTCGCCCTTGTAAATTAAAACATTTGATTTACGAATGCGGCTTTACAAATAGCCGCCCTCGTAAATCAAAACGCTTGATTTACGAATGCGGCTTTACAAATAGCCGCCTTCTTAAAACCTTTTTAACCCTAATTTAGAAACGTGCCACTTACGTTTTGATACTCTCATTTCTCTCGCACTTTGTTTCTCTTATGTGCTTCCTTTTTTCTTCCTCTCTTCTTTGCATTGTCTTCGTGCCATCGGTAAGCATTGCCTTCCTCTCTTCTTCTTCAACGTTGATTTTTGTATGTTTTGCGTTTCTCTTATGTTTTGTCTTATGTCATTGTTAAGGTCATGCTTGGGAAGGTTTTTGTTTGCACTTTTTGTTGAGACTTCCTCTTCGCTGTTGCCGCCTTGCTCCGTTATATATTTGCGTTTCATTGGAGAATTTTTATTTGCATTTTTTGGACTTCCATTGGGATGAAATACGAAGATGTATAATATGGATGCACCAAGAGATCAAAAGAAATGCTAAAATAATGACCATGTTCTTTGGAAAAGATCAAAGTTGAGAACATTGATTAGAAACCCAATCAATAGCGAAAAAGAAAAGAAATCCTAAACGCCTCTCGTAAATGCGATTTATAAATGCAGCTATGTAGTCACATTTATAAATCGAATATACGAATGTGGCTATATATATAGCCGCCTTCTTATCTCTTCCATTTACAAATGCGTGCTCATCAAATGCAGTTATATAGTCGCCTTTATAAATGTAAAATAGTTGCACTCGTTTTGCTTTTCTGCACCAGTGAATGATAATGCTAGTGAGTTAAGACTTTGCATACTAGGAACATCATTAGTTACACTTAAAAATATGATTGAGTTTTCTCTCTCTGGATTTTAGTCAAAACCACATTATATAAATATTCTGTGTTATTGATGACTTTTCTACGACAAATGCACTATGTTGTCATAAGTAATAGCTTGTTTCTAAGTACGGATATCGAACCCACAAGGAACAGTTGAATAATTAAGTAAAAGATTCACTAAATAGAAAGCAGAATAATAAAGTTTGTTGGAGTTTGTTATGATTGCAATGATTAATAAGAAAATAAGTCAAAGAGTTTGTTGCTTCAATTGGGAAAATAGGGATTGAGATTCATCCTTCTCACTCTTTTGTATTTTGATTAACATGACAATATTGTATCCTTTGATTAATATTGATGCCCTTATAAAAATCATTTATATTGATACCCCGCATATAAAATTATTAAGATGTCTGCTAAATATAGATTCCTCGCATATTTATAAAAACATCTTATCATTAAGATGAGACGTTAATAGCAATTAACATTTCAAATCTATTCGTATCATTCATATATGTTAAGCATTACCATTTGGGTCAAAAACTTAGAAGTACTTTCCGGTCAAATATAAATTTCGAGATCAAGGCGACCAAGCATTACTAAAAAAATGATAATACCAATCATCAATCAAGAACAAAATATTATGTTTAGATATCACCTCTATACGTAAGAGTTTGAACAGGTTACTCCCAAGCCCAAAGGGTAGAATTAGTCACTCATGTTGGCTATCACAAGCACGGAGAGCAAGAAAAGAAGATTCAAGATGTTTCTCCTTGACGACTGCCTCCTTTAGGGTTTCTAACACCTTTTATTCTCCAAATTGGATTCGAATCCACTCAATGATCATAGAGTTGTGCCTCAAGCCTCATATTTAACCTAGTTGGACTTCGGTTGAGTAACTTCTCGCTTGGGCATTATTGGGCTCGCTTGGGCGATATTGAGCTCGCTTGGGCGAGTTGCACGAAAAAAAGGCCCAACGTCACCAGAGTAATCTCGCTTGGGCGAGATTGAGCTCGCTTAAGAGAGATCCTCTGGGGACGTCTATCTTAGGCAAGTTTAGGTGAGCTTTAGAGAGTGTTGGTACTTTGTATACTCTCCTTTTGAGCAATCATTTCCATTCTTCCCTATAATTATGAAATTAACACAAATTTGGGAATAAATTGTTCTTATTCAAATTAAAATCAGAAAATATGTAAAAAGGTATAAATTCATAAATTAGGAGTTATTTATGTTTATTTTATCAATTAATATCCATAAGTGTTTGTATTTTAATATGAAATATTACTTAAATTAGACACTTATCAACTATGCTTTTTACTTATTTACTACATTCTCCTTTTTTTGTGTAAATGGAGCTTGATAAACTTTTAATGACAATGCATGAAATCTTGCATTGTGCCTCCACTTGGTTGGTTCAATTGAATAATATGATTCACAAACACCCTTTTTTTGGTGATTCTGACACTGAATACTAAAGTAGAACAATGTTTGTCTGAGATTTTTCCTTTTTAATTATGTGGGAATAAGTGGTGACCTGCTACCAACTCTATGCACAGTGAAGTAATTTTCAAAATTTTGAGTTGCCTTGTTCTTAGGTGGGGTAGTGCAGTGTTTGTGGTATGTGTAAAGTCACCCCCAATGGAGGACATGATGGTCACATTCTCTAATATCATTTTTAATGTAGTTAGTCACAGACACATTAAGTGGTGACCTATGTAGGAATAAGTGGTGAAATGCTACCAAGTTTCTGTTGGGTTTAATAGTGCCAAAGTTCAAGAGGGGGGGCTGAATTGACCTTTTAAAACTTTCTCGCAGAAACAATGTTTAACCCAGTTTTTCAGAAAATAAATCGATTTATGTGAAAATGAACAGATTTATTTCAGCACTGTTTTTGTTTGAAAACCTTTTA